>Ga0307986_10000026_pt1 | contig 92843 bp, 90 predicted proteins | sample EllFjometageno82_FD_203170 | JGI IMG/M metagenome (GOLD analysis project Ga0307986, IMG submission 203170) | Marine microbial communities from Ellis Fjord, Antarctic Ocean - #82 | ecosystem: Environmental > Aquatic > Marine > Unclassified | place: Southern Ocean | collected 2014-10-09 | reverse complement strand
TACAGGGCACTACTGTCGTAAGAATCAAGAAGCCTGAAACTCGCGCCGCCATTGCGAAGTTGGCCGGAGGTCAGACTTATGTAGAGTCGGCTGCAGAGTTTATGATCTTCTGTGCGGACCTAAAACGGCCAGCCAACTATTGTGATGAATATGAGAAGTCATTCGAAGGCGACTATACAGAGCACTTCATCATAGCGACGGTAGATGTTGCCTTGATGGCGCAGAGCATGGTGACCGCCGCCGAATCCGTCGGGCTCGGTATTTGTTACATAGGTGGAATTAGAAATGATCCTGCTCAGGTGGCGCAGTTGTTAGAGCTACCGAAGGGTGTCTACCCTGTGTTCGGTCTTTGTCTCGGGTACCCCGATCAAGATCCGGAGGTTAAACCACGGTTGCCACTGTCGGTGATAGTCAAGGAAGAAGTCTACAACGAGGTTGGTGACAAGGAGACTATTGCGGAATATGACGAGAATATTCGCGAATACTATCGTCTGAGGACTGGGGGAGGGCATGGAATAACTTGGACGGAGCAGGTCTCCACTCTACTAGGTGGGAAGGCTAGGCCACATATGAAAGAATTTCTCGCTGATCAGGGGTTTAAATTTCGCTAGCTCGCTAGGCCACAAAAGTCAGGAGGGCAATAGAGCCCTCAGATAGCTAGAATCTTAATCAGTGTCTCGTTGGTATCGATAATTACCCGTTGAAGGCAACGATTCCACTTTATCACTCACGAGAGCGTCGATCGTCTCTGATGGGGGTATTGCGCCTGAACCAAATGCGAAACTAAACTGACCGTTTACCAGCCCGCGCCTGTCATCTGTTACTGACCAGCGCGCGGTGTAGAACTCCGACTCGGGTAATTCACCTGGAATGGGCAATACAAAGCTGTGGCTCATTCGTGAGGGATCATACTCAAAGTTGATGCTTATCCATTCGCCATCCGCGGTATACAGTGCCAATTTTAGTAGCCGTACATCTACTCGGAAGCTCATGGTAATCATCTGCGGAGGTTCGCTAAGCACGGAATCATCCGGAGGGAAGGTTACCCCGGGGGTCAGAACGCCGTGTCCATGCTGTGCTAGAGTTGTGGTAGAAGCTAGCAGCCCAAGTAATGCGCCGAACAGCAGCACACCTGCTTTCCTGTGGAATGCGTAAAGGTTCATCGACTGCTTAATCCCTCTGCCTTGGTTCATGGTCTCAATCTTAGCAAAAACGCTCATCGCTCTCTATTAGATAATTAACAATGGGGTGTTTCGAACTAGATAAGCTTTTCATCTATGTTAGCCGAAATAGACCATGCATTGCCTTGTGAGGGCAACTAGACGACCTAGTTCATCGTAAATTTTACCCGACTGCTGCGTATAGCCATCGGCAGCGGCATCCACCTCGAATTCCAAGTAGAACCACTCGCCTTTTATTTTTTCTGGCGCTTCGACGAATTCTAGGGACCAGGTCAATGAGCTGGCCGGAACCGGAGGTTTCTCAAAATGGGAGAGCAGAACCGGTGGAGGGATGTCAGCTATGGCGACTAGTTTCTCAATAGGAAAGCGCGAGACATCCTGTTTGTGGCGCACCCACATATTCAAAAAAGGTTTGTAGTTTCCCGAGAATGGGATGCCTCCATCGATCCAGCAGCCATCGAAATACTGAAGGAAATGCGGCAGGCGTTTGGTATTATCGCTAAAAGCTATGCCGCTATCTCGGCTAGGCAGTTCCTTTTTGTCTGCAGCGGCCGGCTTGAAGGCTTCGCGAGGATTGCCAAATGCCGCCATGGCTTGAAGTGCGATCTGCCCCTTGGAAATCACGTTTGCGCTGCACTGTGTGACATTCTTACCCTGGCGTAGGACTGTTGCTTCTACAGTGACCTCTCCGGGGGCTACGGGAGCAATAAAGGAAATCATTAGAGAACGAATGGTCTGCGGCCGGGCAAGCTTTTTCCGCATTGCGGTTACCGCGAAGGCAGCTGATATTCCACCAAATGCAGAGCGCCCCTGTGACCAGTTCTCACTAAATCGAGTGCTATTCGAATCGCTACTCTCGATGCCTTCGAGTATGTCTTCTAGATTTATATCTTGCATTATTGGCCTTCTGACTCCTGTAAATCACGCCGTCATATTTCCCAAATATGGTCGACGATGATATTCTTCGTCATCAGTTTTTCGTTGTCGTGGTAATGGGTTTTGTTGTTATGGGCAGGATTAAAAGTGGAATAGCATTGAAATCATACTCTTTCCAGAAATTAACTATTGCTCTCCTAGGGTTAGGGCTATGGCATCCTGCCGTTGCTCAGTCTCCTCAGGTGGGCCTGACTCCTCAAGATGAGAATATTACAGGAATAAGCATAGAAACAGAAACAGAAACTGTGCCTGTAGATGATAGCGTCTTGCTCGAAGCTCCTGACCAACTCCAATTGGAGTTCCCTTATGATGTGCGCCTAGTCAAATTGACCCTTCGCAATGAGTTGAGAGACTGGGTAGATATTGATTTTCGTTACGATCCCACGATACAAGAGACGTTCCTGTGGAATATTCCTGAACTGACGGCGGCCACCTATTACACCGCTGACTGGGCTATTCTTGCAACGAATGATCGTCTTATAAGAGGGAGTTTTAGTTTTTCTTTCGGTGCCGAGGCTCAGGCGCCTTCGGTGATTAAGGCGGCAGAAGCGCTGGTACTTGATTCAATAAGTGCTGGTCCTAATACTCGTTTTGTTAGGCCGCCGCGTACCAATATCATTCTCAATCAGGATCAGCCGCGCTACGATCCGCCTTTTACGATTCAGCTGGAGGATGGGCAGGCGGAACAATCACTAGACTCTTCCGCCGAACCTCGCTAAGCCAACACTCTACAATCTAGGGGCTAACATTCACAGTGACATACTGATCGTGAAAGAGGCCTCCATCGTCACCCCGTGCCCAAAGAATATACTCACCAGGCTCTGAAAACGTCGCCCGTACCTCGTACATGCCATCATCTGGAACGGGAGGAGGGACCCAAAGAGCTCCCCAAGGTGAATTGGCTGACGTGCGAGTATCTTCCCAAGGCTTGATCTGAGCCGGCTCGAAGCTAACTTCTCCAGGGCCCCTGAATTTATTCCAAGAGAGGAACAGGCCGTTGGTCTTGCCGACGGTGGTACGACGTGGTGGTCGCATCATGCGCTCCTGGACACTAGTTTCGCTTCGTGTGGCAGTTCTGCCGCGCGGCTTGGGCATGCCATCATCGGCGACGTGTGTCAGCAGCACGATCTCTTCGCCAACTTTTGCATTTCTTAACATCGAACCGTTAACCGTCTCACCTTGTACGCTGACTACAGGGGCAATGTTTGCGCGCGACTCTGGACTGCTAGTTCCTGCACCCAAAGATCCAGTCTCGGACGCAATTACCATATTATCTACTAGGTAGTCTTGAGTTAAGGTTCCGTAGGCTTTGTTTGTCTCGCCATTGTGTGTAATAGTCCAGACTAGTTCTCTATCACCCCAGCCGGAGGGCACCACCACTTCAAAGGTAAATCTGTTTCGTCTTGGCAGGAAGCGGGTAGGTTGGCCTCGATCGGCAACTCCTGGTGTAAAAAAATTATTGTCGCCAACCTGGATGTCGGGTTGCTCTTCCCAGTTCTCATTCATGTAACCAAAAAGCAGACTAAATGTCCCATCATCATTAGGGCGCCAGCCTTCATATCCCGGTTCGATTTGAGCGCCAGAGCGATAGCTAAGTTGCGCGGAAGCCGATTGCATGCCCAGGATTGAAAAGACAATAAATCCTGTAAGCCATTTGATTTTGTTTTTCGAATATCGATTCATGCCTTTCCCCAATAACGATTTCTTGTTGTTAGTTATTATTAATTGTCGGGTTCACAGTAGTGATTCGAGCTGCTCGTCATGTTGACCCGGATCAACTCTGCGAGTATTTGTATTGATTATGTTCTATCGAAAGCTTGCCAAATTTTTGGCAATAAAAAGGGGACACGTTAGTTATTGGCGTCCCCTAAGTTCATTAAGTATTTATCTAATGACTGGGACAGTTCGGGCTTTGGCCCTCTTACCCTTCGTGCCAAGGCATGAATAAGGTAAGCCCGATCGTTGGATCCCTGCCTGTTAGATTTGCGGGGTAGCAGTGGCATATGTCCCCCTTTTTGCAGTCTATTAGTTAGTCGCTAACATTCACTGTGATGTAGCTGTCGTTATAGAGACCGCCATCATCTGCACGACCCCAGAGAACATACGTTCCAGGCTCGTCAAAAGTCACAGTGATTTCGTGCAAGCCATCCTCTGGTGGTACGGGTGGTAACCATAGTGCACCCCAAGGAGAGTTCGCTGAAGTTCGCGTGTCTTCCCAAGGCTTCGGCATTGGCGGATCAAAAGTCACATTACCTGGGCCACGGTACTTGTTCCAGGATAAGAACAGGCCATTCACCTTGCCAACTGTTATGCGTGTTGGAGGTCGCATCATACGACGCATTAGTGCGTCTGCATCGATGGTGCTCTCTCTGCGAGCTACAGGAAGACCGTCGTCGATAACTTGAGCAACGAAGGCAATCTCTTCGCCAACTTGTGCAGTGCGTATATCATCACCCTGAATTGTGACAGTGGGTGCGATATTAGCTCGGGATTCAGGGCTGCTAGTGCCAGCACCTAATGAACCAGTTTCTGAAGCGATGACCATATTGTCTACAAGGTAATCGTCTTTCAGTGTCGCATACGCTTTGCGCTCGACCCCATTGACGTTCAGTGTCCAAACCAATTCGCGCTCACCCCAATCGGCGGGAACGACGACTTCAAACGTAAAGCGGTTTCTACGTGGAAGGAAGTGGGTAGGTTGGCCTCTATCGGCATCCCCTGGAGAGAAAGAGTTATTGTCTCCAACTGCTACATCCGGCTGTTCTGTCCAATTCTCGTTCATGTAACCAAACATGAAACTGAACGTGCCATCCGCATTGGGGCGCCAGCCTTCGTAGGCAGGCTCAATGTGTTGGCCATACTGAAAAGTATCAGCGACAACCACACTCGAAGTGAATACTAAAAAAACTGCAATCAGCAGAGCGTTAACTCTGCTGATTGCTTTACTCGTTAGCTTGCTCATGTTTCTAGTACAACCTCAATTAATTGCCGGCTACGTCAGTTGCTTCTTCGCTGTCAGCTTCTACGACAGGAGCAACTAGAGGTGCCAAGCAAAGAGGGCAGCCGATCACGTGATCGTTCGGGCCTAAATTGAGTGCCTGACGTCTATCTTCCATAGCTTCGAAGAATTGATCATCAGTTAATGTAACGCGTATGCCCAAATCGATGAACATGTTGGTTACAGAACGGTTGCCAGAACCCTGCCAGTTGCGTGGATCAGGAACGTTCGGGTTAGTTTCCGTGTTGTTCATGTAGCCAACGATGTGCAGGATAGTGCCTTTAGGCAGAAGAGGTGCTGCGTTCTCTGCGTAAGGATAGCCGCGTACCCAGTTGTGGTCGTAGCCAACGCAAGAAAGAGTCTCTACCGTGTAGCCCCAGATAGCTTCGAGACACATGCGTTCGCCTGGAGCGTGCAGATGTGGTTCGAAAGTAACAACCTTAGTGTGCTGATTTAACACAGTATAGGCGTGAAGCTCTTGGTCTTTCGCGTTACCAGTAATGCTTATATCTACACCGTTACCTAAACCGATGAAAGCGTTCTGATACTTGGGCTTATAACCTACAGGATGGAAACGAAAACCTACTTCCATGTGAGCTGTCGTATCGCGACCGTTGGAGTGCATGTGCACAGAGTCGGAAACGATGGATGATCCAGCCTTCAGAAGACGGCCCGCTTCTTGGTCGAAGATGTCGGCGTTTCTGCCGACTTCATGGACAGGCCATGGGATAGCAATACCAGCGCCGCGTTCGCCATTCTCGTCTAGCTGAGCTGTGCTCCAGATCATGTGGTGGAAGATATACGCGCCACCGACAGTATCTCTGCCAGTACCAGCCTGATTGTCGACATCGTTTACTTCGACGACTTCAACAGACTTAACGTAACGGTCTTCTTCCAAATTGGTAGGCATGTAATCGATCTCACCCCACCAGTCAGGCGTGCCTGCTAGCTTGGTGACTTCATTCATGACAACAACGAGGTCAGGCTCGCCGGCCTTCCACTTTAAGCCGTCATCGAAAGCTAAGGCATTAGGAGCGTCGGCTTCATTGCCTTTTGGCGTGCCGCTGCGAGCCCATGTAGAGATCAGCGCGAGTTCTTCGTCGCTAAGCGATGGATCATCTTTGAATTCCTGGATACCGATGTCCTTCTCCATGTACCAAGGAGGCATGGCGCCTGCACGGTCACGTAGACCGGTTTTGTATTCGATCAAACCGGCAAAAGGAGCGACTTGGTCGTAAGTCACTAAAGGCATAGGACCAGCGCCACCATCTCGGTGACAGTTCTGGCAGCTGCGCTGCAGAATTGGCTCAACATCCTTGTGGAATGTGACTTCGCTCGATTGTGCTAGCGTTACACCCGGAATGGACATTACTGCTGCTACTGCCATACCGCTCAGCAGTGATTTTGCGGAAATTATTCGCATATGATGCTACTCCTCAATAGCTGGTTCGATCGTCTATCTGTTGGTAATAAAAATTGAATTCAGTGCTTACAAAATAACTAGCGAACAATAGCATTATTCGGCTAGTAGTTGAATTTTTCTGGGTGTCAGTAAAGGTCGAATAATCAGTACTCGACCCTGCTGAGGCTGAAAACTGGTTAATTTTTCGAAATAATCCGAAATCAGTCAATTCTAGTGCCAAGAAGGGGGGGATAGCTGTTCTAAGGCTTGCTGCCGCGTAGCAGTGCCCAGAGATTGCTGCTGGCGAGTAAGCTCGCGAAAAGAACTAACAAACCGAGGCTAAACCATTGAACTGAATAGGATAAGTTCTGGTTAACATCGGCATTCACGGCGGGCCAATGACGCACAAGCACGCCATCTTGTTCTTCGGTGAGTCGAATTTCGAACGGAAACAACGGTTCACCGATAATTTCGGCAATTACGTCGATTTCGAGGCTGCGCATGCGCAGTGGCCACACAGATGCGTCGATCTGGCTAGCTAGTACCCGCGCATTCTCAGGGGGCACGTAGATCTGGCCGGTAATCTCCATTGGCCCAGATACAGGCCGCAGATTCGGTGGGGTATCCGGAGGCAAGATACCTGTGGTCCAGCCCCTGCTGACGAGAATGAGCTGGCCGTTGCTTTCTAGGCGAAACGGCGTCACCACCCCATAGCCAATCATTCCCTGAAAGAATTCGGCCAATAGGAGGATAGCGCGGTCATTCACAAATTCGCCCTTCATTGAGACGTGCCGGTTCTGCAGTTCTGGGTTTGCGCGGTGCAAATGCCCGGCAGGGATGCTCTCCAGCGGAGCGGCATTCAGGCTGGACTCAATGACGAGGGCGGCCTGTGCGTCGACCTTCTCAGCAGCTCGATCTAATTGCCACAAACCGAGTCGGGCAAAGGCGGTGGCGGTCATAAACACGCAGACGGCGAATAGCCAGTTGATGCGGATGTGAAATATCCCGATGGTGTGTTCTGATCGAAGTTTCATTTTGAGCCATTGAAAGGTTAATGTTTAAACTACGGTGAGGGCGGTTCTACAGATCTACTGTGCTGCTAAATAGTCAGCGCTTCAATAGGCGCAGGAAGACTAATTCAGATCAGTCGGAAATTCAATTGCAACACGAGCTTAACTGTCCTGCTAACACCATAGGCACCAATGATAGGGAGGGCGATAGTAAGTTATAAGTCTGCCGCAAACTATTACAGCACACCAGCAAAAAAGGGAAATACCGGCCATGATTTTGGCGCGTAAAACTACACGTGAAGCACAGGCTCCAGACTGAGCATCAGCGGCGGTGGTCGCATAGAAAAACATCATGTTAATGCCAGCGGCCAGCATGAAAAATAATTTCGATTGCACGGCAGGATTGTAGAGATATTGATCTGGAGCGGTGCTCAGGAACATGGTGCCAGTAATCACATTTAGTAAATAGCCGGCTACCCCGATAGGTATCAGTCGATGCAGCTCGGGTAGTGAGAGGTCTTTCGCGAAACCCATCATGCGTAGATCGAATAAGCCGACGGTGCCGATCAGCAGGCACAGGCCGAGAAAATGGATCGACTCGGCGATAGGCCAACCCCAGGGTGAATTCATGAAGGCATAGATGCCGGTTGCCTGGGAGAAATCAAGTAGAAAATCAATCATGGCCGCTCAATAGAATCGCGAGGCAAGAAGAATGCTGTGGGTGTAGGCGAGAAATCGCCCAGCGGTCAACGTAATTACCCATAGCGCAATGGAGAGATAAGCGAGTCTGATGGAAGTGCTATCGATCGAGGCATCAGGTTTATTTGAGAATGTACTTTGAATACGCCTGCTTATCAGCAGTCCAATAACTACAGCGCATAGCTTTATATAAAATACTGGATTGGTAAGTGCCTTTGCCGGATACGCCAACAGCAACGCGCTCCCAGAGATGAAGATCGCAGCGGCAGCGTACCAGTGTATTACGTAGAAACGGCATAGAGCTGCTATTTCTAGTCGCGGCGCGAAGCCAATGAGTCGCAGTGCGACGGCAAAATTTATCCCCACTACAAAGGCCATGGCAAGCGAATGCAGAGTCAGTGAACTGAAGAACGCGACCCCTGATTCTCGCATCAGTATGCTGAATGTGGTTTCTTCGAGTCTGGCTAGTGTTTCCAGCTTATTCAACCTTTTGTTGTGAGGCTTTAATTACGAATGTGGCAACCATGCTTAGGAAAATGTGAAACAGTGCATCCTCCATTTCAGCACGAAAGTTTGCCTAGCGAGCTCAGTATTTCTAATGCTGAATATTTAGCTGAGCGTGGCACTACTGTCAACATGAAACCGTCAAGTTCGCCATATTACTCACTATTTAGAATTTGGCTGCTCTCCTGAAAGTGATATGGTAGCTAAAAACAAGAATAGGGGAGCTAACAATGACAGACAATCCAGTAAAAAACGGGCTAAAGCCGCGCTTTTATGCGCGGCTAGCAGCACCGCTTTTAGTCATGCTGAGCGTTATCAGCGTAGCCGCAGAGAGTGACTTTGTGCCAAGAACCGCTGACGAAAAGCCAGACTTTAACGGTATTTGGCAGGCAATAGGCAGTGCGCATTGGAATGTGGAGCCTCATGCAGCGGACTTTAGCCCCCTCGTTGAGCTAGGTGCGATAGGGGCTATTCCCGCTGGGCTGGGCGTCGTCGATGGAGGGAATATTCCTTATACCTCCCAGGCGCGCGCTAAAGCGCAGGAGAATAGAGCGGATTGGTTGTCGCAGGATCCGGTCGTGAAGTGCTACATGCCGGGTGTGCCTAGGGCGACCTATCTGCCGTTCCCCTTCCAGATTATTCAGTCTCCAGAGCATGTCGTGATGGCGTATGAGTTTGCTAGTGCAAGCCGTATTGTCTACATGGATCGTCCGGATTTTGAGGCGCCGATACTTAGCTGGATGGGGCATTCACGTGGACATTTCGAAGGCGATAGCTTGGTCATTGATGTAACTGATCAAGTGCCTGACACATGGTTAGATCATGCGGGCAATCATCACAGCGATGCGCTGCGGGTAACTGAGCGCTATACACATCTGGGGCCGAATACCCTTATGTACGAGGCAACTCTGGTAGATCCTAATGTGTATACCGAAGAGTGGACAATGAAGTTCCCGCTATACCGAAGATTAGATGAAAACATGCAATTACTTGAATTCAAATGTGTTGAATTTACAGAGGAGCTCATTTACGGGCACCTGCGCAAGGGTGCGGACGCAGAGTAGGGCGACCCTAGTTGCGTGATCTAGCAGAGTTTTCCATGCATTGAGACCCGCTTCGCAGCGGGTTTTTTATCGGATGCTAGAATTGAGATTAGCTCGAAAAAGTAACGGCGACGGGCGGTTGTTAGATGAGTTTGCGTGAGTGAGAGAGTATGACCGAAGTGTATGATTTAAGTCCTGTAACGTGGGATCTTATAGGCTTCATGCTCCTGCTTATCGCCTATTTCCACGGCCCTAGTTATTCGGCGCAAACCGTACGCAATACCCCCTCCATACTGACTAGTTTTGGTATCTTCGGTACCTTCTTGGGTATCGCGTTTGGCTTGATGCGCTTCGATAGCGCTGATATAGAGGCCCGCGTTCCAATAATGATAGATGGCTTAGGCGTAGCAGTGTGGTCTTCAATCGTTGGGATATTGGGCGGCTTGAGTATCAGGCTGCGCAACACCCTGTCCTCGATCAGGAAAGATTCGGACAACGTTGAAAAACCGGCTACGGTCTCCGACCTGAACAATACCATCACCACCCTCAATTCGAATCTCGAGCAACTACGCGAGGAGAGTCGTGCCGATAGTCAGGCCTTGCTTGCATCCACACGCTCTTATCAAGAGCAGATGGTGGAAGCAAATAGTGATGCGCTGACGACTGCTTTGGCTAAAGTGATGACGGAGTTTAATAGTCGAATCCAAGTGCAATATGGCGAAAACTTCCAGAAGTTCAACGAGTCATTAGGGCGCCTGCTGCAATAGCAGCAAAGTTATTCGAGTCAGTTGGACGACATGCTGCGGGCCCAAAGGCGAGTATCGAGGTGATCAGTCATGCGAGCCAATCCTACGAGCAGATGATGGTGCATTCGCAAAACTTCAGTAAGGTTGCGGAATCTTTAGGCAATTTGTTGGGTGGTCTAGAACAGCAAACGTCAAATCTAGAAGGATACCTTTCGGGGCTGTCTGGATTAGTCGGCCAGGCATCGGAAGGGTTGCCCGCGCTTGGTGACTATGTATCCGAGCTGACGTTAAAGTTGAGTGCGAGCATCGAGGCGAATAATGAAAGCCTGACGCAAGTACTGGCAAGCGCGGCACGTGATATTTCCGGAGCTGTAGAGCAGGTTACCCAGAGCTTGGCTAGTTCGGTAAATCAGGCCCATTCTGGCCTCGCCGAACACGTCGAGGCAATGACTGAAAAAACAGAGAAGCAGATGCAGCTCCTTGATCAGTCTATGGAGAAAGAATTGACTGCAGCGTTGCAGACCTTCGGCTTTCAATTGACAGCATTATCGGAAAAGTTTGTGAACGACTATGTTTCGCTAACCGATAGGCTCCGCGAATTGCTGTTGATGGCAGAGCAGCAATCGGGCAAGCGCCCGCAAACATCGAAATAGGTCGCTGTGTTAGGTGCTGAAATAGAAGCGGATACTGAAGAGCATTGGATCGCGGTCAGCGATCTGATGAGCGGCTTGATGATGCTCTTTCTGCTTATTGCCGTAATGTATCTCGTTATTGTAGAGCGCAAGAATGATGAAATTGAGCGAGTGGTTGTCCTCTACGAAGATCTGCGCGAGGAGTTGTATGCGGACTTACTCACCGAGTTCGACGATGACTTGCCGCTGTGGGGCGCGGAGCTGGGAGAAGACCTAAAGTTCCGTTTCACTAATACTAGCTTGCTGTTCGAGGAGGGGAAATCTGGCCTCAAGGCTGAATTTTCGGCGATGCTTAGTGAATTCTTTTCACGTTATTCGGCAATTCTCACGTCCGAGGCATACCGTGGCGATATCCTCGAACTGCGAATCGAGGGGCATACCTCTAGCTCTTGGTGTTTCGCTGCAGATAGCGACGAGGCGTATATGAGGAACATGGCGCTTTCCTAAGAACGTACTCGCACCACCTTAGGTTTTCTATTTGGGCTCGAAGCCGTCGCGCATGAAAAGAGTTGGCTGCATGAACACATGACTGCAAATGGTCTTTCCTCCTCCCAATTAATTCTGCAGGAGGATGGGCTTGAGGATGCCCTGCTAGCGGGGCACCCAATGCTGGAATATTTTGTTACTACAAGAGTTTCAGACGACTACAAGCTACTTAAGATTCGCAGTAGCGGTGAAATGTCGTTGTCAGAACATGGGCTCGTGGTCTGCAAGCATTGTCTACATACGCTACATTATAGCGATTACGATGAATTCCGAAACAGGCGCAGAGGCTATAGCCAAAAAGTGTTGAGTGAGTTTAGTCTGAAGAATTTTTATCGCTTCTATCAGCAATATCCCCTTAGTTTTGGTAAGTCGGCATCTACAGAAAAGGCGGAGAAGAAGTCTGCGCTAGAAGCTGAATCCTCGTTAGATTGAGCGCCTGGGAAGTGCGGATTCGCACCTCCTCATTTCTGATGGTCTGAAGAACTTAGCGGTTCTGTTGCTCAAGGAGACCGGTGTCGACGTCTTGGATCCCGACCATGGCTAAGGTGATGAGAAACGAAGTTTGCGGTCCTTCATGGGAATTTGTTGGTACGAACCACTCATCGGGGGAGTGTGCTCCGCCGCCATTTCCACCTCCGGCTATGGTTATCGCTGGTATTCCCAGCGACATGGGGACATTCGAATCGGTGCTGGAAATGCCCAGCTGTTGTAGCTCTATGCCTACTTTGTCGAAGGCCAGGGCCGCGGCCTGAACTAGTGAATCCTCGGTGGCGGTTCGTCCTACTGGACGGTCTCCGATCAACACAAAGTCCACACTAATCTCGCCGCTATTCCAGCGTCCGTTCTCTTCGGCCACGGCCTCGATAGCAGCGGCCTTGGCTCGTTCTTCTAAGAGTGCCAGCTGCTCCCGATCGTTGGATCGCATATCGAGAGCGAATACGGCATCCGCGGCGATAGAATTAACGGACGTGCCGCCTGCTACAGTGCCAACAGTGAATGTGGTCTTGGGGAAGTTAGGAGTCTCGAAGTCGGCTATCTTGTTGATAGCCCTACCCATGGCATGTATCGCGCTGGCTAGTCCGAACGCGCCGAAGGAGTGTCCGCCAGGTCCGCTAAACCGAAACTCGAAGCGTCGGCTGCCAGTGCCGCCCGTGGTAATACGCCGAAGTCGAACGCCATCGATAGAGATAAAGCCATCTATCTCTGGGTGGTCTCGAAAAATTGCCTTGATACCGCGCAAATCCCCTCTACCTTCCTCACCGACGTTAGCGGCAAACATGATATCGCCATGTGTCTGAATTCCCGAATCGTTGATTGTCTCTATTATGGAAAGCATGGCGGCGAGGCCACGGGTGTCGTCACCTATGCCAGGTGCATAGTAACGTCCCCCGCGCAGTTCGATACTGGTATCCACGCCTTCGGGGAATACTGTATCTAGGTGAGCGGCTATGAGTAACGTTGGGCCGTCACCGTTTCCTCGACGTATTCCAATTGCGTTACCCTCACTATCGATATAGGCATCTTCTAGGCCTCGGTCTTGCATCAATGTTAAGTAGTAGGCGGCTCGCACCTCTTCCTTAAAAGGAGGAGCGGGGATTTCGGTTAGTCGAAACTGTTCCCGAACCATTTCTGCCTCTCTAGCTTCTATTCTTAGTAGGCCGGCGATGACACGAGGGTCGGAGGAAATTGCATCGAATGAACTTCGAATAGCGCTGTCAATCGGGACTACAGATTGCTGCGCCAACACCGTTGAATGGAGCGAGCTAAGCAGTGCTGAGAAACTGAGGGCAATTAAGACAATATGGTTTTTCAAGAATAACTCCAACTTACTAAAATATTCGCATACGAAGGCCTCGGCCTCCAGTACTTAAGGAGCGACGCTCACGCATGCGCTCGTGAAGCATTACGCGTTTGTCAGAGATCCAGTCTTCACGTCCGACATGAGGGTCTATGCCCTTATTTCTTCGACGGTTTTCCTCAGAGATCCGAAACTGGCAGAACTCCTGGTACATTTTTATCTCGGTTCTCAGTTCTTGAACGATAATCTCCGCATACATTGCATCATCGAGAAAGCCGATTCCAGGGATGTGGTCTGGGATCAAGTCGTCTGGATCGACGAAGTAATAGAGCGCCCCGCGAATACTCTGTCTCTCTGCTTCAGTAAGCTTCCATTCTGTGTCTCGAATCATGTTTAGCAGAATCTGCAGCTTGAGAATCCGTTCGTGTACGAACTGTGGCAAGTTGCCGCCCGTCGCGAGTTCGGAGGCCTTTTGTTCGATTGCCTCGGCACTTTCTTGATCGTTGACGGCGAGCTTGCCCTTGTCGATGCTTTCCTGAAACTTCTCTAGGTCCCCATCGCTGAGGGTGATAGTAATGTCGAATGGCATTGTAGTTGGCCTCTGTCTACAAATCTGTTCTTAGTTTATTCATCTTCAGTTCATTGCTAACTTGAGACTAGCAAAGAGGGCTAAGTGTGCCTCGCCTCGAAGAATTGTTCAATACGGGATGGATTGTGCTATTGGCTGCGCCGTACTTCCAGCATCGCATCGAACAGAGCTTCTCTTTCCGTGTCAGCGAGCAATCGAGCCTGCAGTATGCTCATGAAACGGTCGCGACTCTCTCCTTCCATTGCAGATTGGCTTTGCAACAGTCTGGCGAAGAGTGTGACGATATCGCTACCCAGTCGATCCAGTGCCGGGCGAATATTCGATTGCAGACCTATTGATTTGGTGGGCATCTCGCGAGTTAGTAGCTCAGCCCTGTAACGATACTGGATCGCCTTCGCGGCGCTTATCTGGGCGATGAAAAAACGCTCCATCGAATTCGGATCTAGTCCAAGCCTCGCTGCGAGTTCCTTGGCATCAGACAGAACAATCTCCTCGCGCTCGATATCCTCTATTGGTATTTGATTCTGTGCCTTAAACAGTGCGACATCCTCCATGTATCCCAACCTTTCATCTATGGCTTGAAATAACGAGAGGGAAAGCCCTGATTCGGCGCTGTGGGCTGCGCCTGAGAAGACGAACGCGCTAAAAAGCACCGTAAGGTTCATCGATAGGGAGCGGGGTTTCTTGGCTGCCACTAAGCTCATGATAGGCCTGCCTATTTGTCTTTCTGCGGCAGTGGTGCGATAGCACGATCAATAATTGAAGCGAGAGTGGAAGCCACTAGCGCGTAGTTGAAGTAGACGATTATCAAATTGAGAATATCCTGCGTTTGCTCGAATATCCAGAGTCTAGAGCTTGCGACTAACACGATGGGCACGAAGTAAAGAATTCCGTTCCAGCGCCCTAGGAAACTCATTCGTAGTTGTTTCTGTTTGAATAAATAGTAGGAATCGAACACGTATTGCGAGAACGCAACGACTATCAATAGGGGTAGTAGGATGCTCGATAGACCGATCGTAGAGAGCGCGAACAACGCCGTTGTGACAAAAATAAAATCCGTGCCATGGTCGAATAACATGCCTTGGGGAGATGCTGTCTTAAGGGTGCGCGCTACTTTTCCATCGAAGTAGTCGCTAGCTATAGCGATGACAATTAATGCTAGTAAGAGCCAGCTTGCGAATAATGATGAATCCGCTATTGCCATAGCTACTGGAATAACCAGTAGCAGGCGAATAGTGGTGAGCAGGTTGGCCATTACTTGCCGAACAGGTCCCGTTGGGCTTTACGCCAGAAAACGAGTCCGATAGCAGCATTGAATAGTATGAAAAAATTGTGCTGAACGAAGCCGAATGCAGCCATCTGACCTTCATTTTCTGGGAACAAGATGACCCAGAAGGTTATTGCAGCGGCGCGCATAGGTGTGGGAACAGCGGCTGCGAAGAAAATGACAGGTAAGAAAGGTAGCAATGTCATTAGAGACGCTTCAACGCCGAACAAGTTTAGCGCTATGGTGTAGACAACAATAGCCGCCAGCAGAGCAGGTGAGCGAAGTAAGAAGAAGGCTCCATAGTGCCAAGGTTTGGCTTGGCGAAAGGCGTGAAATACAATTTTTTCTCGGAACTTATTGTCTGGGAGAATCGCCCCACGAAAATAGGCTATCCAGAGGACTAAAAATACAGAGGCAACAGCTGCGATATAGGGTACCAAGCCGAATACGTCGGGCAGAGAATCGCCACCGACTGCGAAGCCGATAGTAGCCCATACCAATAGGTAGTAAATTTCGCAGAACATCACGAACAACATTACCGAGCCAACTTCCCAGCCTGGAATCTTATCGCGCTTGTTCAGGTAGTAGGCCATCGCACCTTTGCCGATCTGCTCATTGAATATTGAGATGATGTAGGCGCTGGCACGGATCGGCATAATGTCTTTGTATTTGATATCAGCCACAAACCAATTTAGTGCTTTCGTGACCACAAGGGTGTCTATTGCGAAGTAGAAGAGCGAATAGCAGACCATTAATGCAAGCCATGGAATCCAATCTACGGTGGCGAATACCTGCGTCATATATTCGACGAGACTCAGTCCTTCACGACCAGCTGCGCCATTGAGCCTGTAGTAAAGATAGCCGAAGCAGAGTGCGGTAAGAATGAGGAAAAGGACGCGGCCGATCGGGCTGGGTTTTTTCTTGCCTGGCGCTACTTGTGCCTCGGGTTCTGTTGTTGCTTCTGGGCTGTTTTCAATTTTTTCGCTCATTTGTTTTTCTTATGCTCCAAGATTTTTTCCAGAGTGTTCTGTAAAGGCGTGAGAGTGATGTTCAGCTCGCCATTTGCGTTCTTATTTACTACTTCGTCCATCGTAATGACATCGATTACTGTTGGTGTGATGCCTCCGCCCTTGATGCGAGAGCTTATTGCGGCGACTAACTTGGCGATGGCAATTGGGACGGACCCGATTTCAACACTGTTATTCATCATCGATGCAGTCTTCTGAATGAGGTCACGATAGCTGATGGGTTCTGGCCCCACCAATTCGTATAACTTCGCTTCTGTGGAGTCGCCATTACAGCAATTTAAGATAGCCTGATTGAGGTCATCGATGTCTAGTGGGCGCATGGAGTATTTGCCACCGCCTAAAATCTTTGTCTTAGCCTGCGTGGCTGCACCAATCATAGAGCTGGCACCTGCAGTATTGGGCCCAAGCAAGATGGGTGTGCGAATAACGCTCGCAGCAAGGCCTGAATTCTTGACGAATTCTTCAGCTTGCCCCTTCGATCGGAAGTAGGCATTGCTAGAATCTTTGCCGGCGCCAACTACGCTGATAAAGACCATGTGCTTGGCGCCCAGTATTTGAGCTGCTTTTACCACCGCTTCAGTAGCGTCGACATTCGCGCTGGCATAGCTGGTATTTTTGTCCTCTATGAGAATTCCGGCGAGGTGCACTATGCAGTCGGCTCCCTCTAAGGCTGATGCCAATTGTGTAGGATCCTGGTAAGAGATGATGCGTGGATCTATTTGGGGAGAGCTAGGCAACGATTTCATGGCGCGGTCAGAACGAACTCCGGCGATAACATCAATATCTGTCGCGGAGACGATATGGTTCAATAAGTTCAGGCCAACACTGCTGTTGGCTCCAGTAATTGCAATTTTCATTCTAAGTTTATGTTTTCCTGATTAGCGTGCGGTCCAGCAGATACGACCCACTGGCGGGTTTGGATTGATGTTAATGATTGTTCGCGCTTGTATTAATAATCGAGAACTCGCTAGATAGCCTGTGCCAGATTTTCTAGCTTCTTGGTTCGCTGCTTCTTGGCGGCGGAATTAAGCTCGATTTCGTGTAATTCTTGTGCGTTGCTGGCGCTGAGGTAGCGCTCTTTTGGGGCGCTAGCATACAGTGTATTTCGCATGCGAGGCAGCCGGTCCATGTTACGAATTGTGTCTTCGATTGCCTGCGGAGTCCACTCCTGCCCATAGCTGGCGCCGGCCGCTCTGGTGATACTTTCATTCATCAGTGTGCCTCCTAAATCGTTGACTCCCGCGTTCAGGCAGGCAGCGACGCCGTCCAAGCCCATCTTCACCCAAGAAGCCTGAATGTTCTCGATCTGCCCGTGGAAAACCAGCCTAGCGACAGCATGCATTAACACTGCCTCGCGGAAGCTAGGGCCGCGGCGAGAAAGGCCTTTAAGATACATGGGTGCTTCCATGTGTACATAGGGCAGGGGGACGAACTCGGTAAATCCTCCGGTTCGTTTCTGAAGAGCGCGAATTCGAAGTAAATGATTAGCCCAGTGCTTAGGTCGATCAATGTGACCATACATGATGGTTGCGGTTGTCCTGAATCCGACCTTGTGGGCGGCCTCCATTACTTCCAGCCATTCCTCAGAGTTTAATTTGTCCGCACAGAGTACTTGTCTAACCTCATCATCCAGCACTTCTGCCGCAGTGCCTGGCAAGGTATTCAGGCCCGCCGCCTTAAGTTTCTTGAGAAATTCTTCGAGCGAGATGCCGAGTGTATTTGCCCCTTGCCAAACTTCGAGTGGCGAGAAGGCATGGATGTGCATATCTTTTGCAGCGTGTCTGACTGTTTTAACTATATCGAGATAAGTCTGGCCGGTGTAATCGGGATGAATGCCTCCCTGCATGCAGACCTCTGTGGCACCTCTATCCCAAGCTTCACGAGTGCGTCTCGCGATTTCCTCAGCGCTGATGTCGTAGGGGCGGCCGCGCAGGTCCTCGCTCACCTTGCCTTTCGAGAAGGCGCAGAACTGACATTTGAAGTAACAGACATTGGTGTAGTTAATGTTTCGATTCACGACGAAGCTTACTGTGTCGCCATTGCTCTCATGTCTTAACCGATTAGCCTGTTGTGTTATATAGCTGAAATCGGCACCGCGGCTCTCGAACAGGCGGCTTACATCTTCAATAGAAAGTTCCTGCTGTGACTCGCAGGCAGCGACGATTCTTTGAACATCATCTGATACTTGCTCAGCAGTGACTGCGCTTTCCAGTAATTTTTTATCAAGATCCGGAATCGGCTCGGTGGCGCCAGGTGTCCAGTTGTCCCTCTTCGCGAATCCGCAGCTATCACTTTGCTTGAGTATTGGGAATTTCAATTGTTCGTCTAGCCACTTGTCTGGATCTCGTGCAAATTCGGGATAGATAGTTAGTCGTTGATCTAGGAACTTGCCGGCGGCCGCAGTCTCTCTCGCTAGATTGTCGAGGTGAGGCCATGGCGCCTCTGGATTTACGTGATCGGGTGTAAGAGGAGAGACGCCGCCCCAGTCGTTGATGCCCGCGTTAACTAATTGTGGAAGCACGCCCGGGCTAAGATTCGGAGGCGCCTGAATATTCATCTGTGCGCCGAAGATAAGTCTCGCTACCGCCAGAGTCCAAACGAGTTCGTTCAAGTCGGGTTCTGGTGCCTGGGCCATCTTGGTGTTTTCTTTTGCACGGAAGTTTTGCACGATAACTTCTTGCAGATGGCCGTGTTTTTCATGTGCGCTACGCAGAACAAGAAAGGATTCGATTCTTTCTAGTCGGGTTTCGCCTATGCCGATCAGGATGCCAGACGTGAAAGGTACGCCAGCCTGGCCAGCGAGCTCGATTGTCTCCAGCCGTGTAACTGGGTCTTTGTCGGGGGAGCCATAGTGCGGCATACCCTTTTCGCAGAGTCTACTTGATGCTGACTCCAGCATGATTCCCATGGATGCGCTGACTTGGCGAAGCCTGTCTATCTCCGCTCTAGTCATATTGCCGGCGTTGATGTGCGGTATCAGGCCTGTTTCTTTCAAGACGGCACCGGCTACTTCAATAACGTAGTCGATGGTGGACTCGAAGCCTAGTTCGGCAAGCGCCTCGCGAGCCGCCTTGTAGCGTAATTCCGGCTTCTCTCCCAGAGTGAAGAGTGCTTCCTGACAGCCCTCGATGGCGCCTCGATGGCAGAGCTCGAGGACCTGCTCGACGCTCATATACGCTTGATCGATTCGCTTGGGTGTACGTGCGAAGGTGCAGTAGTGGCAGACGTCGCGGCAGAGGTGAGTCAGAGGAATGAATACTTTCTTGGAATAAGTAATGATGTTGCCATGGGCGCTATCGCACAAAGCCCTTGCTTCACTGGCAAGAACTGCGGTGTCTGTTCTCGAAGCCAGCGCTAATGCATCGGTCTCGCTGAGCAGTGTTTGCGATGTTTCGTGTGCTGATGTTTCTTGTAGCAATGTGGCAGCCTATTCTGGAAATGCAGATCATTAGTGAAAGATGCTAGATTACCAGTCTCAGAGCTAAAAAGAGAGCAAGAAAATGCCCATTCAAAGAGAGGGTCATTATTGTCGAATGCATTCTATATCTGTCACTTTCGGCATTGAATACCGCATTTTTGCGAATAAGTATTGCAATTATGACAATAAAATCGGCAAAAAAGCAGTAATTTGGAAGGCCCTGTGAGCGGATTTTGGTCAGTCCGGCAATTCCGCAGCATGATCTCTGGTTTTCTACAGATACTGGGGTTCATTCTCATTCTTCCTCAGCTGGTTTTAGGTCAGCAAGTCCAATTCGAGCGCTTCTTGCTGGACAACGCGAGGGTGATTGTCGGTGATGGATCCGTATTGGAGTCGGGTGCATTACTCATCGAAGGAAATCGTATCGTCGCTGTTGGGTCGCGATCAGATATAGAGCCTGAGGCAGGTGTCGAGGTGATAGATCTGAGTGGCAAGACAATCATGCCAGCCTTGATAGACAGCCACGCACACTTGGGTTACGAGGGTCATACTAGTTGGGGAGTGGGAAACTATAGCCGTGCGAACCTCATCGATCACCTTCAGCGCTATGCTTATTACGGATTCTCGGCGGTATTCTCAGCGGGTAGCGATCCGGATGCGCTCGCCTATGAGTTGCAGCAGGCTCAGCTAAACGGAGAGTTTCCTGGTGCTCGCTTTCTCTTTGCCGCAGGTATGGCGCCGCCGGGGCAGGGGCCCAATGATCAGTTTCTGACACATGCGGTCGCACTCGAGCAACAGACAGGCCAACGCATCCTATACGGAGTAGCTAGTGCGGAGCAAGCCATCGAATCGGTTCGGGAAATTGCGGCGAAGAATATTTCTGTCATTAAGATCTGGGTAGATGATCGCGGTGGCAGCCAGAAGAAACTAGCACCAGAACTGTATCGTGCGATCGCCGCTGAGGCTGCGAAGAATGGCATCGAAATTTATGCTCACCAGCAATACGCTGAAGACATGCCGAGCTTGTTAGACGCTGGTGTTAGTGGATTCTTGCACGGCAGAATCGGTGCTGGTCTCGGTCCGGAGATTGCGCAGCAACTAACAGCCGCAAATGCCTTTGTTGTTCCGAATATGGGTTTAGGGGAGCTGCGGCGCGAGGCAATTGGGAGTGACCAGTTTCTTCGCGCTTCGTTGCCGGAATCTGTCGCCGCTCGCCTAGGCGAAAGCGCTCAGAGATTGCTCGAGCCAGGTAGGGAAGAAGCGCGCGAAGCAGAGCTGCGTGCCAGCTTTGGACATCTGCTTGATGCCAATGTCGATATTGTCTTAGGAACGGATGCGGGAGCGGTGCCTGATCATTTCTTTGGCTACACGGGGCATCGTGAATTAGAAATATTTGTACGACTGGGTATGACGCCTATGCAGGCAATTGTGGCGGCTACCAGTAAGCCGGCGCAGAGGTTGGGTTTGGACGACTTGGGTCTCTTGCAGCCTGGATATAGCGCCGATTTCGTAGTGCTGGATGAGAACCCTTTAGGTGATATTCGCAATACCCGTTCGATCTCTTCGGTCTTCTTGAATGGGAAGATGTTGGATCGAACAGGTTTGGCCGCGAGCTTTGTGCAGTAGTCGCTAGTTGAATTCAGGAAATTAGGCGATACGCCGAGTTTCTGTGAATAACTAATGGTTAGAGTATATGGAATACGTAGTCTTCATCGTCGGTGCTTTTTATTTCTGCGATCTTGGAGTGGAGCTCATCTCTTTTTTCGCCTAACCACTGTTCTCTGTTTGCTTCTGGATCTTTACCGGCTTCACGAAGACGGTCATCTTCCGTTTCACGGTAGCGGCAAAACTCGTCGTAGGCTGAGATTTCGGAGCGCAACTCGCGAACAATAATTTCTACAAACATCGCATCATCAAGAAAGCCGATGCCGGGAATATGATCGGGGATCAAGTCGATAGGATCTGCAAAATACGACATCGCACTAATTATCCTGTCGCGGTCTTCTTCACTTAAATTCCACTCGGCATCTTTCAACATCTCGAGCAGCGTCTTCAATTTCAGCAGTCGTTCTGCGATGAAGTCAGGCAGGTCCGAATTCATCGCTACTTCGACAATTTTGTAAGCGGCTTTCTCGATGTCTGCCTGCCCCTGTTGGTTGGATGCAGTGGATCTGGCCTTAACTACGATGGTCTTGAATCTTTCCAGATCTCTGTCACTGAGAGTAAATGTAATATCGAGAGGCATAGCGTTGTCCTGTTGTTATTGGTCAGTCTGCTTGAATAATATGGTATTTAGTCTGTCTAGGCTGAATATACGCGAATTTCGACCCGTCATAAAACCCGTCTTCCTCAAGTTTTACCGATAGAGGGGAGTTGCTCCATTGGGGTACGTCGACGAGCGCTGTCAATTCGATGGAATATGCCGTATTGGCATTCATGGGGTAGTCTCCGGAGCCAGGCACGCCGTCCTGTTTGTCCCACATGCCGATAGTGGTGCCTGCTGCATGACCATGTAGACCGATCGGGTGGGTATAGATAATGGGTCCTATGCCGGCGCTTATCGCTTGTTCTCTAGTGCGCTGCAGTATCTCGTTGCCGGAACGGCCGACCTGAAAGTTGTCGGTAAGAATGTCTTGCAGTTCATTGCCTTTCTGCAAGGCATTAACAAGATAGGCTGGCACAGTTGCTTCGTCGTCCCTCAATATATAGGCATTCTGCTGTGTGTCTGTCTGTAAATTTAGATAACTAATGCCGAAGTCGATGTGAATCAAGTCTCCTTTATGAAAGACATTTCTGCTATCTGGATCATCACCTATAGCCAATTGTGAGGCATCCGATCGCATCAATTCGATCCCTGTGTGAAACCAAGTATCCAAGCCTAGATCGTTCACTCGCTGACGGTACCACCAGGTAAGGTCCTCAATAGTAGTCTCGGCGGGCTCGACAACAGCGGCGGTAAAGCCCTCTGCTATTATTTCGTGCGCAATAGTCATTACATCTTTGTAAGTTTCCATCTCAGACGTTGTTCGCGTTTCCAGTCAGCCTACTGCTAGATTTTCGGCAGACACAATCCGGTCCTGCAAGTCGCTAGGAAGTGCTGCGCGGAAGTCCCTCTGTTCTGAATAGGTAAGGCCATCGGCGAGCGCATAGGTGTCGGAAAAGTTCAGAGCTATTTTGCTCGGATTAAACTCGGTCAGGAGCTGAGCGATTCGTTGGTACTGATCGGGCTGCTCCTCTGGATCCCATACCCCTGGGAAAATATCGCCCACAGCGTAACGCGCAATCGCCAGTCGCTCTACTCCGCGCGAGTCGCCATGATCAATAAACATTAGCACTGTTCGTCTGCGCGCATTGAGCCAGGTTGCGGGAAGCATCGTCTTTAGGACTGGGTCCTCATTGTATTCTCTAGCAATCAACACCCACGCATCTATGCCTTCGCGCTGCATTAGCCGCGGCACTAAACTGTCTAAACGTTCCTCGAGAATCTGATTTTCGACGACGGCCCGCTCACGTAAGGTGAGAATTTTCTCACTTAAATCGTCAGCAAGGAGGTTGCCTGAGGAAAGCCCTAGCGACAATAAAGCGTAGATGCAGATGGCGCCGATGTTTTCCGAATAAATCATGACAAATTGACTTCTATTATTAACTGCGTAGAAGCCTATCATTATTTGCCCCATTGGATAACAATTTCCAAGCAACTATCCCCATGCATGTGGTTGACTGATGTAGTATTTGTGCAACAAAAGGAGAGTGATTTAAGCATGAGAGATATAGATCTGGATTTTGATCCCGCGCAGCATGCTTTGACCGAATCAAGCTACTTCGAGGACATGCGTATAGGTCAGCGTTTCGTTATACCATCGCGGACACTAGCTGACGCAAATTTTGCGGCGTTTCAACTCGCTTCGGGAGACAATCACCCAATACATTATGATGTTGAATACTGTCGGAGAAAGGGTCATCCGCAACTGTTGGCTCATGGATTCCAAGTGGCTATTCAGACCGCTCCGGGAGCAGGCATGCTGCCGCACGTTCTTGAGGAAAGTTTGATAGGATTGTTAGAGCAGAGCTCGAAGTTTCTGAAGCCGGTATATTGTGGCGATACAGTTTATCCTGCGTTAAAAATAAGCGAGTTAATCGCGGGGAAGACAACCGGCGTGATTGTCTTGAAAAGTACCGTGCACAACCAACATCGAGAGTTGGTGATGAGCGGCGAGCAGAGGATGCTAGTGCGTAAGAGGTCGTCTATTTAGTGGGTGCTCAGCTGGCGATATCAAATATCGCGGTGTGCTACTGAACGCATGTTTTGATGCGATCTCATTGCTATGAGTTATTGATTACGCCTTTAAGATTAATCCTGCAGCTTCACATGATGCTAGTATGCGTGGGCAATTTCTCTTTTATTGTGCATCCAAAGTGATGTCTAATTCGTATTAGACGATATAATCCTTAACGGAGCTTTCTTGATTGGGGAAGTTATAGGAAATAAAAGGTTGAAGTATGGATAGTGATTTAGTAAGTCATCAATTTCGAAATTTGTTAATCGTCGATGACAACAAAGATATTACCGACATAATAGAGGAGGCTACGATGGCCTCGCGGTTTTCAATTTCTTGTCGGATATAGAAAGCCGTTCGATGATTGTCTTGATCAATGGTATGGACAAACAAAAAATAGAACTCACGAAGAATATTGGCAAGGAAATGAATTTGAACGTAGTTGGCAGTTTCTCCAAACCGTTCTCGATCGACCGCATCGATCAGTTGCTGCTGAAACTGAAGTGCTGATCCAAATCGATCAAGCGCATGTCCTAGTTGTAAATATCAACCGTACCTAAAACCCAAGGGACTTGTTTGTTTAATTCCTGGTCGCGGAGTTTTCGTAGATAGTAATTTAGTTGGGGTGTTCTCATGCGCAGCCGGTCCAGCCGTCGGGCATCAAACAATATCAGTGTGCAACCTTCCTTGCTAAAAATGGGACCACTATCCGATTCGGTAAATGGCCTCGCGCCATAGTCTTCGTAGCGGTACATGCTTTTACCATTCAGCGATGCTTCACCGCCGGCTAGCAGACACCATGTGTATTCTGATAATTCGTAACTGTCGCCTTCATGCAAGATCAGAGATTCGGCAATATGGCACAATTTCTCTAGGACCGTTGATGTCATGTTGGCGAACTGGAGCTGTCTAGTAATAGAAGGTCGTAGTGACCACTGCTGCAGCAACTTGTCCTGAAATCCTTCGGCGACGATGAACGATTTGAATGTTTCTTCCGAAAAGACACAAAGGGTTACGGGAGTCTTGGCTATGACGCTGGCATTGCGCGTGCCGCTACCCGTAATTACTGCCATCTCACCGAGTATGTCACCGGCCTGAAGTTCCGCTTCCTTAGTTAGCCTTATGCCATCGTGTCTTACTACGTCGCAGTAACCGGTCAGAATTAGATAGACATAGCCGCGCGTGGTGGCATCCTGAACTAGTATTACGTCATCAGCGTTATAGCGGCGAATTTCTTCCTCTGCTAATAAGCTGCGCATCCATCTGTTCGGGAAGGGTCGCTCCAGCCATTCGGTGAGGTAGTGATTTATCTGCGAGGTGTAAATTGCAGAATCGCCTTCTAGTATCGTGTAGCGTTTTCCCGAAGTTGCTAGCGAAAATGTTGTATTGAATTCATTTGCTAATTCTTCAACATGAACGAAGACGACACGGTCGGATGCAGATTGGATTGCATCTGCGGGGTCGCCATGAATCGCGCCAGCGCCACCATCGGCTACTAGCAACGAAAATCTGTCGGAGTACAAGCGTTCTAAATTCTTAGTTGTGCTTTCTCGAATCAAGCCACGTTCTGTCATTTCTCTGATGGCGCTCATCGAGTGATTGTCGCCAATAACACAAATTTCCCTTTCTATGCCTTTATTTACCGTTGAAAACGTCGCGCCAATAGTGGGAATGCTATGGACGGTTATATGTGGCTCGATGGTCAAGCCGAATAGTTCAGCCGTTCTCCCAGAGTCACCTCTACCAAATTAAAATGTTCGCAGACTGCGCCGAGTGTCCAGCCAATACCGCAGGAGATCTTGTTCATCGCCATATTAAAGATCTCACGCGTTGTGATGAGATCGACGCGGTGAGGCATCAGCATTAAAGGAAATAGAGATGATTGGTCATCGTGTAAATGAGTAAGAAACACCGCAGCGACTTGATTCTTGGAGATGCCGCGGGCGAACAGGTGCTGATCAAGAAAGGGGATTGCATCGATTAGGAGGTATTCGCCGTTGTAGCAGAATGCGAGTCCTGTGCAGGGCTCTGTAGGCGAGAAGCCTGATGCGCCACCTAGCACCTCAATACCCATCTTGACTAATCCGCCGGGCACATAGTCCGGTTCGACCTTGTAGGGTGGTTGGATGCTCTTATCTTCGTTTAGATCGATTCTTACCGAGCCGCCACCGCCAATGTCAAATACATCAGTATCGATGTGACTAATGGTGTGTTCGCCTACTTTTACCCAACCGTTTTTGAATGGCAGGATATTAAAGAAGTCTTGGACAGGAATGATCTCACCGTATTTGTCTTTAAGGGCAAGCTCTTCGCTGGCTGCCAGCCTTCGAGCTCGTCTCGAGTCGGTCCAAATAGGGTAATACGTAGTAGGCGTAGGGCGTGGCTAATATCTACCTTCTCACCGACCAGATTGAGCTTGCGGCCCTGTTCAAGGCCCTTACTAACGAATAGGAAAAAATACAGAGGAAACTCGAGGCTGTTCATCAGCGAGCCAGTCTTTCCTTCACATCGGGAAGGACGAGGGTGTCGAAGTTGCTAATACCGTGCTGTAGCAGGCCCTTGAGTACTTCCGGTGGCTGGCCTAGTAGGATAGTGCCCGAGTCGTCTTCATACAGACGACTGCCCATAGAGGGCTGGATTTGAGTGCTATTGCCGTTGTAAGCACTAGCCGGAATATTGGGGTTTTTGATAGCCATTGAGTATTTCTATTTATTATTTGTATTTATGCATTCACGAGCCGAATTTTTAGGTCTTAGCTGTTAAAGATTACAATCTGCGAGGTATCAGGGGAAGAAAAACATGGGTACAAAACGGGGTCAATTGTGCAGATTGACTACCTAGTTACTGATTCCTAGTCGATTTCACTCCTACCCATGTTGTAGAACTCGGGATTTGGTTTGATGTCCGCCATATTGGCGAGACGGTTGGACAGAGAAAATAGGGCGGAGATAGAGCCAATGTCCCAGATTTCCTCCATGCTGAACCCATCCTCGCGCAAGGTCTGCATATCCGATTCACAAATTTCGTGGGCCTGCTGTGATATTTTGACCGCAAAATCCAGCATCAGGCTTTGTTTCGCGGTTATGTCAGCCTTTCTATAGTTAGTGGCAACTTGATCAGCGATGAGTGGGTTCTTCTCACGAATGCGCAAGATGGCCCCGTGTGCAACGACACAGTAGGTGCATTGGTTGATTCCTGAGGTAGCCACCACGATCATTTCGCGTTCAGCCTTGGTAAGGCCCTCTGACTTTTCCATGAGTGCATCGTGATAGCTGAAGAAGGCGCGAAACTCATCGGGCCTATGAGCTAGGGCGAGAAATATGTTTGGAATGAAGCCGGCTTTCTCCTGGACGGCTAGGATGCGCTGCCTTATATCCTCGGGTAGTTCGTCGAGTTTAGGGACTTTAAATCTGCTTATTGTGTTGTCGCTCATAGGATCGGACCCGGAAGTTTTTGCTCTACTCGAAGATGGTTTCGCAGTGTAGCGCCATAGTACAAGATGCCGCCACTTATTGGAAAGATGACTAGCCGCGCGGGACATACAAGAGAGCCTCTGCCGAGCAGGTCGCCGTGAATATCCAATGCGGTAAAAATTCAAAAAAAGTGAGGCAGGGCTGATTTCAGTGTAATATTCGAAAATCTTAAACTAGTTAGAAGTCGAGAAATTCAGATGACCCAGGCAGCGTTGAGCGGGAAAAATTATGTAATAACGGGAGCGAACAGTGGTATTGGTTTTTTTTCGGCACGGCGCGTCGCGCAGCTGGGAGCGAATGTCGCGTTAGTCTGCCGAAACGAACAGCGGGGGCGCGAGGCGGTTGCAGAGATTATAGCGACGACGGGTAATGAGAATATTAGTCTCTATCTGGCGGATTTTAGCTCATTGGCGAGCGTAAGCGAGATGGCTGATAGATTGCTTCGAGATATTCCTAAGATCGATGTGCTCTGCAATAACGCGGGAGGCGCAAACGGCAGCAGAACAGTGACGGGCGAGGGTTTTGAAACCACGTTCGTGAGTAATCATCTGAGTAGCTTCTTACTGACCAAAAAATTATTGCCGTCAGTGCTGAATGCAGCAGGTGAAGACCTGGCGCGAATCGTTTTTACTAGCTCTTACGGGCACTTTAACAGCGCCTTAGATTTCGATGATTTAGGACTAACACAGGGTTATAGCACTTTGAAGGCCTACGGCCGTTCGAAGTTAATGAGCCTACTAACTGCGCGAGAATTACAGAACCGACTCGCCGGAAAGAATGTGGTTGCCAGCTCTTTCCATCCCGGCACGGTTAGGACGCCGATTTGGAATAAGGGCGGCGTGCTAGCGCGTCTACTGGGACTAGTCTTGTATCCCTTCATGAAAAGTGTCGAGCAGGGGTCAGATACCTTTGTTTGGCTAGCAAGTTCGGAGGATCAAGCAAGTAGGGCGGCAGACGGGCACTATTTCTACGAGTGTAAACGCGCAGAAACGGCAAAATTTGCAACTGATGAAGATGCAAAGCGCTTGTGGCAGGTCAGCGAGGAATTGGTTTCTCCGTATTGTTAGCTCGACTGCTGCCTGTTTGTTCACGATGGTTCAGGGAAACATACTTCTGTTAGGGCTGAGTCACTGGTTAGTGGCATCGCAGACTGGGATTGTTGCCAGTGTGTTAGCAACAATAGCCGTATGGCTCGCTAAGACCACTAAACCTTGGGTTGTATCATTGGTTCTAGGTTCATTTACAGCGGTGGTAGATTTCTTTGTTCACCGTGGAATGTTTGGCGGGGTGGTTACGGAGGCAATAGTGACGGGAATAGCGACGGGGTTACTGTCTTACCTAATTGGGAGCGAAATCGCCTACACAAGGCGTAGGAGGGGCGCAGAGGTGGCGAGTCAGGTTGTTAGTTAACCGAGCGCTCTTGACCTTCCCAGTGTGGCGCTCTGAGCTCTCTCTTTAGAACTTTCCCCGGCCCTGACTTGGGCAGCGGTTCGAGTTGCACGTCGAGCCCCTTGGGCACCTTGTAGCCTGCTATTCGTTCGCGACAGAATTCGATTACCTGTGTCTTATCGATTTCGTTTCCTTCCCGCGGCACGATTACTGCCCAGACAGCTTCTCCCCACTTATTATCTGGCACGCCAAATACCGCCGCTTCTAGAATGGCAGGGTGTTGGTAGAGGACTTCTTCGACTTCCGTGCAGTACACATTTTCTCCGCCGGAAACGATCATGTCCTTGCTGCGATCCACCAAGAAGACATAACCCTGATCATCCATATAGCCGAGGTCGCCAGTCCAGTAAGCGCCATCTTTAAGTACTGCTGCCGTTTGCTCAGATTTGTTCCAGTAGCCTTGCATTACGTTGGGGCCGCGTACTACTACCTCGCCAATTTCCCCAGAAGCAAGCGCGCTTCCGTGCGCGTCGAGTATAGTAATTTCGTTACCTAGCGCAGGTCGCCCGCATGATCGCGCTAGTGGAGAATCGATCAGATCTTGCTCATTGCTGAGTACTGTGCAAAGAGGGGAGAGCTCGGTCGCCCCATAAACTTCAACGAGTTCGGCGCTAGGGAAGGCGCTATGGGCGCGGCGTAAAATTTCTGTGGCTATAGGCGATCCACCATGTGCGAGCATCTTTAGGCTGTCGGTTTTGCGTGGGCGTACATGCTGCTCCTCTGCGATAGCCGCTAGCATCGTAGGAACCCCAAGACTCTCTGTTATACCGTGTTCTGCAATCAAATCCAGGGCGCTTTTCGGGTCGAATGCGGCAAGAGTAACCTGGGTTCCCAGTGTCCAGATGTTGCCGATTACACCTAGGGAGCCTGCTGCGTGAAATAAGGGGGCCATCACCAGCATTACATCATCTTCTTTCTGCGGGACGCAGGCGAGATAGTGAAAGGTATTCGCGATGAGGTTGCGATGGCTTAGCATCACACCCTTAGACTTGCCGGTAGTGCCACCTGTGTAGAACAGACCGGCTAGGTCACTTTCCTCAACATTGATTCCGAGTTCAATCTCAGTAGCCGCACTTAGCATCGTGTCGTAGGTATCGGGAATCATGATGACATGCTCGACACAGTCGGCTAATTCACCCGGGTCACGGTCGACGAGTAATACTTTTGTTTGCGAGTCTTCGAGGGCATATTTTAGTTCTGTGACGGCATGCCGGGTATTGAGTGGTACGATCACGAAGCCGGCACCGGGCACGCCAATGTAAGTTTCAATATAGCGCTGGCCGTTGTTGGCTAGAATTGCGACTCTTGCCCCCTTCTCCAATCCCAGTTCTCGCAGAGCTCCTGCTAGGAGGCGGCAGCGTCTATGCAGTTCCGCGTAGTCGATAGACTCAGCCCCGTCTATAACTGCTGTTTTCGTGGGCGCCATGCGAGAGGCGTACTTGATTGGATCAGCGAAAGTATGCATAAGCTAGAGAGTCTGAAATTAGTTGTCTTTTAGGCCGAAGGTGTAGATCACATTTCCAGATGCAATAGTTACGAATTGCTGTCCGTCTATAGCATATGTCATAGGGGCTGCATGGACTCGCGCGCCTAGAGAGATATGCCAGAGTTCTTCGCCACTGGCCGCATCTAACGCAAAGAAATAGCCGTCTGCGCTACCAGTGAATACGATGCCGCCAGCGGTTGTGGTTATGCCAGCAGAAGAGCGAGGCATAATTGGAAATTCCCATTCGATTTCCGCAGTGGCGGGATTGATTGCTCGAATGGAACTATGGAATGCATCCATCGGTTGATTGTAGCGCCCGCCGCCTCCAGTGAATCGTTCGCCTTCTTCGTAGTCCTCGTCACGCTTGAAAAATTCCTGTTCGCCATCGAAAGAGGTGACATAGAACAAACCTGTCTGTTGGCTATATCCTGGAGAATACCAATTGGTTGCGCCGACGATAGGAGGGGAGACCAAAATACCTTCATAGGTAGGTGCCATGCCAGGCACACGAATGGGGCGACCATTTGGATCTAAACCCTGTGCCCATGTCTGTGATGCATACGCTTCGCCTTCCAAAAATTCTCCGGTTTCGCGATCGATAGTGTAGAAAAAGGCATTGCGGTTGGCCCACATCATGACTTTGCGTGTGCTGCCTTGGTATTCGATGTCGGCAAGAATCGGCACCTGGATCGAATCGTAGTCATGGACGTCATGAGGTGTGAATTGGAAGTGCCAGGCAATCTCGCCGGTATCGCCATTTAGAGCCAGGGCTGAATCGGAGTAGAGGTTGTCGCCGAGACGAACATCGCCATTCCAGTCTGGTCCAGGGTTACCCGTGCCCCAGTAGATGAGGTTTAGATCGGGATCGTAGGAGCCGGTGATCCATGTGGCGGCACCTCCAGTTTTCCAGGAGTCTCCAGACCAGCTGTCGTTGCCAGGCTCGCCCGGACCGGGGATAGCGTAGGTTCGCCACTCAAGTTCGCCAGTGACTGGGTCATAGGCGTCGATGAAGCCACGTATGCCGAACTCGCCGCCGGCTATTCCTGTGACAACCTTGTCTTTAACGATTAAGGGAGCGGCAGTCTTGCTGTAGCCGGCCTCGTAGTCGGCTACCTCGACGTCCCAGAGAACATTTCCCGTGCGTGCATCGATGGCAACGAGGTGGGCGTCCAAAGTGCTCATGAAAAGTGTTTCACCGAGTATGGCTACGCCACGATTGTTTCTTCCGCAGCAAATACGCAGATCTTCTGGTAACTCATGGTCGTAACGCCAATATACTCGGCCGGTTCGCGCGTCAACTGCGGTCAGATTACTAGGGGCCTCGGTGATGAACATGATGCCATCGACAACAGTAGGTACTGTCTCTGCACGATCAATCACAGGTATCTGATATGACCACTTCATTTCTAGTTCTGTTACATTGTTCGTGTTGATCTGATCGAGCCGGCTGTAGCGCTGACTATCCAGAGTGCCGGAGTACATCATCCAATTTTCTGGCTCACTCTCGGCATTGACGAGGCGCTCCCACGTCACTGGGCTAAATGCAGGCGTGATAACGGTTTGAAACTCATCTTCCTGCGCCTGAAGAGGTAGTGCTAGGAAAATGCCGGTTAGCAATAGGGGGAATCTGTTCATGCTTAGTTCTCCTTTCGTAGAGAAAATAGATAGGCCACAAGGTCGTCTACTTCGCTGTCAGACAAAGTCTGTGTGTAGCTCGGCATGGTCGACGCTTCGACCCGCTCGAACGATGCAATCTGGTTCTTTGGATAAGACCAAAGGTTCGCGTCCTCATCCATAATTCGTAGAGAGAAGCTGTCTTCGTTCATGCGCAGCCCCTCTCTGACGACGCCGTTCTTGTCGGTTACGCGCATTGTCCACCAGCGCGGGGCGACGTCTGTATGGGGATTGAGCATATCGTTAAGTAATTCTTCTGGGTTGCGTCTCTCGCCTACTCGAGAAAGGTCGGGCCCTTGCCTGCCGCCTTGCCCGTCGATCATATGGCAGTTGTTGCAGCCCCCCTTGTTCGTGAACAGACTGGCGCCGCTAGCGACCGAGCCGGGCAGGTCGATGTTCGTAGGATCGGTGCTTAGGGAGCCTATATAGGCTACAAGTTGCCAAACTTGAGCGTCGGGTAGGTCCGATGCGACAGGAAGCATGGCGGTTCCGGGAATGCCGGTGCGGATGATGTTGTATATTCCAACCTCGGAGCTCGCGCGGGCCAATCTGCCGGTGAGGTCTGGTGCGCCGGTCTCATCGCTGCCTTTTGCATCGAATCCATGACAGCGCGAGCACTGCCGCTCGAAATACCTGAGGCCAGCATTGATATCAAAATTCGTGTTGTATAGATTGCCTGCATCTTCTGCAAGACTGCCGCTTGTGGCTAAGAACAGCCCGCTAAATGCCACCGCCAGCAGGCGCCCCAACTGCGTCGTGAGATTGCCCATGCCCACTCCTCATTATTGTTGTTTTGGTGAGAGCCAGTAGTGTAACACCACGCTTTTGCTTGGCAATTGCTATTCATCCAAGCGTTGCTTGCCTCGCTGTGTTGGTTCCGTCAAATGGATTGCAGAAAGCCGCCCAAATATTATTACAATAATATGACAAAAATGTAGTCTTCATTAAAGAGTAAAACTATACTCCGAGCAAAACAATGCGGGTCAAAATTATGCCACCTACACTCAGCGCTCTCTTTGGGCGTTCTCCCATCAGGCCTATTCAGGAGCATATGGCGATAGCTCACCATTGCGTTGAGTTGTTAGGCGACTTTCTAGAGGCGGGTTTCGTTAAAGACTGGGGCGCAGCCCTTGCTGTGCAGCAAGAAATTCGGAATCAGGAAAATATAGCCGACGACCTTAAAAGCAATGTGCGCACGAACCTTCCCAAGAGTTTGTTTCTTCCAGTATCCAGAACAGATTTGTTAGAGCTGCTGCATACTCAGGATAAGCTGGCGAATCGCGCGAAAGATATTGCTGGGCTAATGCTAGGCAGGCGTATGGAGATTCCGGCGAGTCTAGTGCAGGAGGTTCGTGACTATTACAGAGAGAGCCTGCTGGCCTCGACGCAAGCTCTCAAGGTTATCAATGAGTTGGACGAATTGCTCGAGACTGGGTTTAGAGGGAGAGAGGTCGACCTTGTTGAGGGCCTAATTGAAGAGTTGGATGAGCTTGAGCATCAAACTGATGTAAGTCAGGTCAAGCTTCGAGCGAAGTTGTATGAGCTAGAGGAATCCCTGCCTCCTGTTCACGTAATGTTTCTCTACAAAATCATCGATCAGATCGGCGATCTGGCAGATATTTCAGAAAGTGTGGGCGCTCGGCTACTGCTGTTAATTGCGCGATAAGAAAATAGTAAAGCTTCACAAGCTGGGTGATACATGTCTGACATAATTTCTCAATACGGTACTATATTTTTGATAATGGCCTGCGTGTTCGGCTTCTTCATGGCCTGGGGCGTAGGTGCGAATGACGTAGCCAATGCGATGGGTACCTCTGTTGGTGCAGGGGCAATCACGATCAAGCAGGCGATATTCATCGCCATGATATTTGAATTTGCCGGCGCCTATTTAGCGGGTGGCGAAGTGACCTCTACGATTCGTAGCGGCATCATCGATATAGATAAAGCTGGGTTTACGGATTCGCCCGAACTACTAGTTTACGGCATGCTGTCCTCGCTCTTAGCGGCAGGTACCTGGCTATTGATCGCCTCTCACAATGGCTGGCCCGTTTCTACAACGCATTCGATTATCGGTGCAATCGTGGGTTTTGCGGTTGTAGGGATCTCGGTGGATGCAGTTGTGTGGAGCAAGGTCTGGACTATCGTGGCGAGCTGGATTGTTTCTCCACTGTGTTCCGGCATCATCGCTTTCTTTATATTTCGAAGCGTGCAGAAACTTGTTCTCGATACCGACGACCCCTTCGCTAACGCAAAAAAATACGTCCCTTTCTACATTTTCTTGGTGGGCTTCATGATTGCGATGGTTACCCTGGTAAAGGGGCTGCGTTATGTAGGATTGGACTTCAGTTTTGGTCAGTCTATGCTGATGGCGGTAGGAGTTGGAATCTTTGCCATGGTTCTCGGTATCTTCTTGCTTCGCGGAATTAAAGAAGTGCCAGCGGAAAATGAAAGCTTTCACTTCGGCAGTGTCGAAAAAGTGTTTGGCGTATTGATGATATTTACTGCCTGTTCGATGGCTTTCGCACATGGCTCGAATGACGTCGCCAATGCTATCGGGCCGCTGGCCGCTGTGAACGGTGTGGTACAAAGTGGGGGCGTATTTGCTGAGCAATCCGGCCTGCCATTCTGGATACTGATCTTAGGTGGTGGCGGCATAGTCGCGGGTCTGGCGATGTGGGGCTACAAGGTGATAGCGACCATCGGCAGAAACATTACTGAACTTACACCCAGTCGCGGCTTCGCCGCAGAATTGGCTGCTGCGACTACCGTGGTAGTGGCCTCTGGCACAGGAATTCCTGTGTCGACAACCCACACCCTGGTGGGGGCGGTATTGGGCGTAGGGCTAGCTCGTGGCATCGGCGCTCTTAACCTCAATGTCGTCGGTAGAATATTTCTGTCCTGGGTGGTTACGCTGCCTGTCGGTGCAGGAATTTCCATAGTGTTCTTCTTCATATTCAAGGCAATTTTTTCCTAGCCGACGAACTTGCATCTCAAGTAGCGGCTACTCTTAAGGAGACTTCGTGGCTACTCAAATTCAGAGGTGTGAGGCCTTTGCGCGCCTACACCAGTCCGAAACTGCATGGATAATTCCAAACCCCTGGGACGTTGGCTCGGCGAAGCTATTGCAGGGCAATGGCTTTCAGGCGCTGGCGACTACGAGTTCAGGTTTTGCCTATACCTTAGGTAGGGCAGATGGCGAGGTGGGCCTCGATGAAAAGCTACAGCATTGCAGTGCGCTGTCTGCAGCCACTGATATCCCCATCAACGCAGATTTTGAGAACGGCTATTCTGAACAACTGATCGATGTTGTTGAGAATATTAAGCGACTCGCAGAGACGGGTGTGGCCGGATTCTCAATCGAAGACTTTAGTCGCGAGCATCACCAGCTGTATGACTTCTCTCAGTCGGTCGAGCGAGTACAGGCCGCTGTCGAGACAATTGCCGAGTTGGGAGCGCCACTAGTACTTACGGCACGAGCAGAGAACTTACTACGAGGAGTGGATGACCTTGATGATACGGTCAAGCGTCTGCAGGCATTCGAGGCGGCAGGCGCTGACGTGGTCTATGCTCCAGGTATAAAATCATCGAATCAACAGCGTACAGCAACAGCGTCTTTAGAGAAGCAGTTCAATGTGCTGACATCATTCATGCCCGGGACAAACGTTGCTCAGTTTAGCGAATGCGGGGCGAATCGAATTAGTCTCGGTGGTGCACTCAATTTTGCAGCCATCAGTCCCGTGCTTGACGCGAGTGCTCAGATGATCGAAAGCGGAACATTCGATTGGCTTGATGGCAGGGCGGATGGGCTGGCAGTGAAAAATTTTCTCAAAGGGTCAGAGTAGCTCGCACTTTGCGAGTTGCAGAATCCTAGGCATCTTTGCCCTTATATTTACTCTCCGGAACTGCCTTATCTGCTTTCTTGACCCTGATCCTCTGGCCGTCGACATCCTTGCCATTTAGGTTCTTGAGCGCGGCCTTAGCTTCGCCAGTCTTCGGCATTTCGATAAAGGCGAAACCCTTCGAGCCGCCAGATTTTGGATCTAGCACTAATGAACAGGATTGAACTGTACCAAAAGATTCGAACAGAGCTTTAAGTTCTGTTTCGCTAGTATTGCGTGCCATATTTCGAACTAGTAGTTTCATGGTGTTGTGCCTTTGGGAGTTTTTCTAATTAACGGTCTTTGGCGCGAGTCGATTTCGTGGCGCCGGCGAACTGAGTTATTTCTTCGTCAGAATACTTTGTGTGTATACGTTTGCTTGATGCCGGCTGATGTTCCAGGCTCACACCAGGTCTTCTTTCAGTTCGCGGCCGGATGGGGCGTTTACTGAATCCGCCGGCACAGTTTGGGCAAACATTATAGAGTACATTCTTTACGCAATGGCTGCAGAACGTACATTCATAGGTGCAAATATGGGCCTGCCTTGACGCCGGTGGTAGGTCTTTGTCGCAATGTTCGCAGTTTGGTCTTAGTTCTAACACTATTAACTCATCAGTCTAATGCAATCTTAAAATTCGGCTTCTTCGATTGCTGCCATGCTCATCATAAGAAACCCAGTAAACGCAGCGCTGTTTGGTGATAAGGATGGATCGACTTTTGTCTTCATCTCGTTAATCGCTACGCGAAATTCTTCATAGAATCCCCATGAAGGTTGTGGTCTGTAGTGAAGGTTCTGCATTTCAAAATGCACTATGGCCTTCTTGGCGGTTGTTGGTTTGACGAAGACTTCATCCTGCGGACGGAAGTAAACAGGGCAGATGCTGATCAGTGACCACTTGGCCATTTTCCCGCTTAACATGATGCCTAAAATCTTATCGAAGCCTTTCTCGCTATCGCCATATAGTTGTTCTTTTAGTCCGCTAGCTAGAGCGTTCTTTTGTTTTGGTTCTAGGCTCCTTCCGAAATCGCGAAACTTTGGTTTCTCGAAAATCGAAACCATTGACGAGCGAGATACGATTTTTATCATGCTCTCGATGATTTCCGGCGGATCCCTAAAGTTTTTCTTCGCGAACAGCTCTTGGCTAAGCGTAATCATCTTATCCATTCTATGTTTCTTACCGATTGCCGTCATCTCAGGATGAGAAAATCCACCAGGGTAGCGAGTTAGAAAATATTCTTCGGCTCGCTTTAGTTTTTCTAGGTTCATCAGCGGTGCGCTATTCGTTAGTTATCGTTAGGCAAAAATGAATAATCAGCGGCGTACTCGAGCATTTTCGACATGAAGTCATTCGGATACTCAACTCGCACGTTGCTGACTACGCCGTTTTCATCATCGGCAGCTATTCGAGGATTCACAAATCCGGAGTAGGGCGCAACGTCCAAAGTTGCATATCGCTGCAACACTTCTGCGTGTAGTTCTTCGTCTACCTGTGTGCCGTAATTTTCTACCAGGTCCCTTGCGGCTTCGAAGTCGCCTTCAGATTTGATGCGCTGAATTTCTTGTAGCAATCTGCCGAATATAACGCGCAGCTTCTGATAGTCATTGACCACGAAAAAGGTCTTGTCATCTCTAACCACGCGTTCGATGACGTTTTCTTCTAAGCCTTGTTCGTAAGACCAAAGTGCCACCAGCTGACGATTTCGCATGTGAGCTTCTTCGACCAGCTCGCCTGGCTGTAGTCGATACAGTTGTAGCATCGCGCCGCCACGGATATAGGCATCGTACTCGGAACGTCCAACATCGAGGCTATCCATCACGCCGATCTCAATTAACATGGGGTCTAAAATGTAGTACAGCGCAACCAGGTCAGCGCGACCCTCTTCCAGAGTGCTAGCGTATTGACGCAGTGTCTCTCGTGTAGTGCCTACACCTTCGTTGATTTGTCCCGATGCATGTCCGATGACCTCGTGCATGTCAGTGTGTAAATCCCCAGCTTGCTCTGAGTGCATCCGGCTACGCTGAATTTCCTCTGCCGTAAACGCGAACTCTTCGAGCGTCTTGCTGGGTGAGGAGTTATACGCGCTTACGATATTGCCAAGGCTTACAGATTTCGAGCCATGCTCTGCACGAATCCAGCTGGAATTCGGTAAATTGATGCCAATGGGGGTTGCGGGTGACGAATCGCCAGATTCCATAACGACAGTGATGACCTTGCCATCGATGCCAGTCACGTCAGCTTTCTTGTGGTCATCCTGAATAGGGGAGTTGTCTTCGAACCATTGTGCGCGCTCGCCAATAGCAGAAATTCTGAGGGTTGCCTCAGCATCACGAAAAGATACTACTGATTCGAAAGAGCCTCGATAACCTAGTGGGTCGTTATAGACTTCGATGAAGCCGTTGATTACATCTATCGCTGAATCAGTGTCTGCGACCCAGGCGATATTATAGGCATCGAAATCCTCAAGATCGCCAGAGCGGTAATATTTTACTAGCAATTCAAATGTTGTTCGTTGCTTGTCATTCTCAGCGACTCCAATGGCACGCTCTAACCAATACACTACCTGCTCTAGTGCTTCGCTGTACATTCCGCCGACACGCCATACACGTTCAATGATCTCACCATCGACCTTTACTAGTTTTGAATTGAGTCCGTGAGAGATGGGAGTCGAGTCATCAGATGCTGACTGTGCCGCATAAAAATCGACGACCTCCTGCTCGGTAACTCCTTCGTAGAAGTTAACAGCCGATGTTGCCACTTTGTCTACGCCGTCGGCAGTGTTTACTTTCTTCGGGTCTAGATTCGGGTCAAAGAGTACTGGTGTTAACTCAGCGATAAGTTGCTCTACGCTTTGATCTTCACGCAGTGGGAAATCAGCTCCGGGTGCGGTAGCGTTTATTACTTCATTGAAGTACAGCTCGTCAAAGAGCGGTGTAAATTTTAGACCTGAGTAGTGGTGGTGAATGCCGTTCGCAAACCAGACTTGTTTTGCATAGGTTGTGAGATTGCCGAAATTTTCTGTATCTCTATCGCCAGTGTAATTTTTCAGCACTTCCTCAAGAGTTCGTCGAACTCGAAGATTATGTTTGTAATTCTGGTCGTACATGATGTCGCGGCCGGAAAGCGCTGCCTGAGATAGGTAGTAGAGGAGCTCCTTCTGCTGGTCGCTTAAACCTTCAAACCCCGGAACCTGATAGCGCAACATGCGTATATCTGCAAAACGATCTGCCGCATAGACAAAGTCATCTTCCACGGCGATTGAAGCCGCTTCTAGTGTGGAGCTAGGTTCTGCCGCTGCCTCAATGGCGGCGGCTGGCATTGTTGTTTGTGTTCCGCTGTCTTCGCTGCAAGCGCTTAGGAAGGTGAGAGAAGCGAGCACAGTCAAAAGACGAATAATGAAGCGTTTATCGACTGAGAGGGAAGAAGTCATGTCGTAATCCTTGGGGTCTTGTTGAATTTGCGGTCTAAAGAGGAGCCCGAATATCTATCCAACACCTACCATCGAGCTGCTTTCGGGTGCCTATCGAGGCGGGGGTTTCACTTTGTTCGGTCTGAGGGGGAATTCTATATCGGAAAGGGCGGAAGCGCGACACTATCCTGACAATTGCACTGTAGATAGTTCAGCTTTCGCGAGTACGAAAAGGTCCTTGCCTTCGTTCTTAGCCGCGTATGGGTACTGATCTGCCTTTTCTATCAGTTGGTCGAAAGATAATTCTTCGGAATGCATAGCGATGCCACCGCTGAATGTGATGCTGGTTTTCGCCTTGATAGCGCTGCGAATACGATCAACAAGGATCTGCGCAGATTCTATGCTAGTGGAGGGCAGTACGAGTAGAAACTCTTCGCCGCCATAGCGCACCACTAAGACCTGATCTCGAGAACAGTCTTTCAATATGTCGGATACTTGCACTAGTAGATCATCACCTGCGCTATGCCCGAACTCATCGTTGAATAGCTTGAAATTGTCGATGTCCAATAACACGATGCTGAATGGGTCTTTGCGCCGCAGAGAAAAAGGGGCTAGGGTTTCGATCTAGAGATAGAGGCGGCGACGATTCCCTAACTTGGTTAGCGGGTCTGTTAGAGATTGATGCTTGTTCTCAATTCGCAGAGTAATATTTTCGACTAGTAACCTATTCTGACGAGGAATGAGGCGCGAGATTAGCAAGTAGGCTATGAGAAGCAGCAAGCCTAGGGCGTTAGACAGGGCTTCTTGAATCCAGAATGTTTTCACAATTAGAGGCAGCATACTCGCATTCATGAACAGGAAGATCGCGGGCAGTGAGGTGCTGTATGACAGAATTCCTCCTGATATAAGGGGTATTACGATTACTGCATAGTATAGAAGGGCGATAAATTCGTTTTGATCAAAAGGAATGAATGCCGCGCTAGAAAAACAGAGAAAAGGAAGGATGCTGTTGTAGAAAAAATAGTTTTCCCAGGGCTTTACGTTCTCAAAAGTTATTTCCCTAGCTTTCATTTTACGGGCAAATGCTATCGATAGAATCACGCGTGGGATATAGGCGATGCCCACGGCGATCATCCAAGGATAAGCAATTCGAATACTTGCTAGTTGATCGATCATATAACCAAAAAAGAGCACGCCCGCGGCAATGCCAAATAGCCGACGTTAGTGTTTTCGTATAAGACACTGATTCGCTCAAAATCAAGCTTAGGATTTATTTCTTTCCTCTCACAGAGCCACTCTTTCTGTAAATGTGTAGTTAGTCATTGGGGCTCGCATTAAATTATATGCCCAACCCATCTTCCCGCCAGCATCACTCCTGACCAGAGGAAAAGCGATAAGCTCCCGATGATTTTTAGTTGCATAGGGGTTGGGGCTGCGTTGTCCCATTGAGCGATGTTCTTGTAAATGCGGAAGTGAAAATACGCCATATTCGCGCCGGCGAGGGCGAGCAAGCCCATTTTCCACTGAAACGCTGGATTTACTACATGCGAGGCAGCGCGCGTAATGAACATGCCAAGGCCGGTAATCGTCGCAATCACGAACGCGCCCCAAGTCCAGGGCACCAATTCCTTAGAGAGGGTGCTAATCGAATACTTAACTGCAGCCAATCCTAGTAATCGCAAATCCACCATAAGAATAGAGCCTACAACAAAGGCTGCTGCAATTACGTGAATCGATTCAAGAAATGGAAACCAGCTTGTGCCGCCGATTTCCCAAGAAATTGGCCAGTTTTCTACATCGATCCATCTTGGTGAGTTGAGGAATTCCATTAGATTTACCAGTTTCGTCTAGTTTGCTTTTTCATTGTCCAATCTCTAGACGACTTTCTAGATCTTCGGTGCTAATGTACGTTTCAAGACTTGCTAGGCCAGCGGCTACGCTAGGGTCGGAGAACAGATTCGTAGCAGCAACCTGCCCGAGCACGCTAAAACTCGTTTGCAATGCCACGCTGCCCTCGTTCTTAAGTGCCAACCTAGTCTCGGTGAAACAGCGCCTGCTGAGAAGTTCCACTATCAGTTCTGCCATTTCTCTATTTGCTTGCTCGCGAGCAGAGAGTGATACGTCTGCTATCTCCTCGGCGGCAGGGTGTAAGGACATCGCACTGAACATCCATTTGACGAGGCTGAGTTTGTCTTCCTCGGTTGTAGAGGCTAGAAGACATTCGGATAGCTTGTCTGTGTATTCACCAGCGAGTGCTACAGGTGCCAATGTCAGAAGCCCCAGAACCAGTAGCGTTTTTAAGTTGCTGCGCAATCTCGTGTTATGGGTTTTCTTGGCAGGCATGTCGAGAACTCCTTTGGCAGTTACTATGGTCGGCACTATGCGGGGTAGTAAATGTATTCTGCGTAGGCGATCCAGCGGCCTGCCATGGCAACCATTATCCACAAAAACAGTGAAAGTAAGGCGATTGCTCGCGCTCCCCACAGGCGTTTAGAGCTGGATCCCCAATAGCCTTCTTCCCTTCTGCTCATTAGATGGAAATACAGCGTTAACAGGATCGCGGGGATCAGGAAGCTTACCTTCCAGCCAAAAATGGGATTGTTGAAGTATCTGAGCGGTCTACCAAATAGGAAGAAGGCGCCGGAAATGAGGTTCGATGCTAAGGCCCACCACAACCAAGGCATCAATCTGCTCGTCATCTCAGAGATTTTCTGGCTAGGAACGGCTAGGCCTAAAATGCGCAGATCGAGTAAGACGACACTGCCCATTACCACGGCGATGCCGAGGATGTGCACGGTCTGAATGATCGGCGGGAACCCTGGGATTGTGCTCAGCGCCCAAAGAGCACCCGACTGTAAGAAGCTGCCGTCTAGCAAGGTGCCAATATTAGTGAAGAAATCGGGCAAGTTATAACCTTGATTGTTTTTATTATGATTTGGGGTTTATCGGCTAAAGATACTTATCCGTTACTGCCCCTTCCGAAGCCGAGGCAACTGAGGCTGCGAACTTGGCTAGCACTCCTCGAGTATAACGAGCAGGGGGTTTCTGCCACTTCGCTAGCCGTGCGGCGATCTCTTCGTCGCTAAGGTCTACTTTGACCTCGTTGGTCTCAGCATCGATTGAAATTCTGTCGCCAGTCTGCACGATAGCGATCGGCCCGCCTTCTATAGCCTCTGGAGTCACATGACCCACAACAAAGCCGTGGCTTCCACCAGAGAAGCGACCGTCAGTAATTAGGGCGACATCTTCGCCTAGCCCTTTACCCATGATCGCGGCCGTAGGGCTGAGCATTTCGCGCATGCCTGGCGCTCCCTTTGGTCCTTCATAACGAATCACGAGTACATCGTCTTTGATCACTGTGCCATCTAGCACGCCCTTCAGGCATTCTTCCTCTGACTCGAAGACTCGAGCATTGCCAGTGAAGCTTAGACCTTCCTTGCCGGTTATCTTCGCTACGGCACCAGTTGGCGCTAAATTTCCTTTTAATATAACAAGATGGCTGTCTTTCTTAATGGGATTGTCGAAGGGGCGAATGATGTCCTGTCCTTCTGGGTAGGGCTCTACGCCAGCGAGATTCTCGGCCATTGTCTTGCCTGTAACGGTCATGCAGCTGCCATCAAGCATGCCCGCTTCGAGCATGCGCTTCATAAGAGGCTGGATGCCGCCGATCTTGATGAGCTCCGACATCAGGTATTTTCCACTAGGCTTGAGGTCCGCGAGCATCGGCGTTTTCTTGCCAATGCGGGTGAAATCGTCGAGCTCTAGTTCGACGCCCATGGTGTGAGCCATGGCGAGAAGGTGTAGCACCGCATTAGTAGAGCCGCCCAGCGTAATAACGACCTTAATGGCATTCTCGAATGCAGAGCGGCTCATAATGTCGGAAGGCTTAATATCCTGCTCGATCAGATGCATGATCGCTTCGCCAGCGTCTAGGCAGTCCGTGACCTTCTCCTGGGAAATCGCATTCTGTGCGGAGCTGTTGGGTAGGCTCATACCTAGCGCTTCTATGGCCGAGGCCATAGTGTTCGCTGTGTACATACCGCCGCAGGAGCCTGGTCCTGGGATAGCAGTTTCTTCAATATTCTTCAGTTCGATATCGGAAACCTTGCCGGCTGCGTGTTTGCCGACGGCCTCGAAGACAGACACGATATTCGTGTGATTAGGGCCTGGTTGAATAGTGCCGCCGTAGATAAATATAGAAGGGCGGTTCAGGCGTGACATTCCCATCAAGAGGCCTGGCATATTCTTGTCGCAGCCACCAATAGCGATAATGGCATCGTGCCCCATACAGCCGGAGACTGTCTCTACGGAGTCGGCAATGACTTCGCGGGAGACGAGGGAGTACTTCATGCCCTCAGTTCCCATGGATATGCCATCGGATATGGTTAGGCAGCTGTAGATGATGCCCTTGCCGCCGGCGCTATCAGTGCCCTTGTTCACGTCCTCGGCAAGCTTATTGATATGCATATTGCAGGGGGTGACCATGCTCCAGGTTGAGGCGATGCCGATCTGTGGTTTCTTAAAGTCTGCATCTTCGAAGCCGACGGCTCGCAACATCGCGCGGCTTGCAGATTGCTCAACACCATCAACTACTATCTTAGAGTACTTGCGTAAATCTTTGTTATTCATGAATAATCCAACTGAATATGGCTGTAATTTATAGAGCTCTGTTTAGTCACTGACAGGCATGTCTAGCAGAGAAATATCAGCGTCACCAATGCCCAAGAGGCGGCTAATATACACCAGCAGGAGGCTCATCGCATTCCCCTTGGGCGGCCTGTGGAGCTAATCTATCGTGGTTTCGCTCAAATGAGGGCACACACGGAGGTATGGTATTTGCAGGCGACAGGGAATGGGTGGCTGCATCAGTTCAACTCAGCGGGGCAAGCAGGCCTTGCAGTCGCTGCGCGCGGTTGCTGTAGCGTATATATTCAGGGCAGGCAACGGTGAAAGACGGCCTGGCTGTGCTAGAACGCTGTGTTGTTTGGCCGTGCCAATGACAGCGCACAGGTGGTCAGCGAGTTCAGCGCGGGGATTGAATGTGAGTCAGCAAGCAGGGCGCCTGTTTTTCTGCAGTCCACAAGGTGTGCTAATTCCGGCGGTGCGGCATTTTTCCAGCTAGAGGGTAAAGTGCTATCAGGCTTTATTCTCTACAAAATATTTATTTATAACAATAAATTAAAGTTACTTTTGAATAATTCACTTTAATCCACTCTATGCTGGTTTTTTATCAATGATAGTGTCCGAAAACGGCCAGTATTTAGAGGAGAAAGGAGTATGCTAGCGTCATTGTTTAACTCTTCTAGCTCCTTACCTGGGGCGATGAGCTGCACCGAAATGACAGCTTTAATCAATACGGATGAATTCGAGAACGCACGTCAAAGTAGAGACCCTCGCTTTGATGGGCGCTTCTTCATTGGTGTACTAACGACAGGTATTTACTGCCGTCCAGTTTGTCCTGTTCGAACTCCTAAAAAAGAGAACATTCAGCTGTATCGTAACGCTGCCAGTGCGGCCGAGGCAGGATTTCGCCCCTGTCTGCGTTGCCGGCCCGAATCTTCGCCAGGTACGCCCGCGTGGATAGGTACTCCTTACAAAGTCTCGAAAGCTCTGCATCTAATCGCGCGCGGGAATCTCGATCGGTCTTCGGTGGATGAGCTAGCGGAGCAGCTCAATATAGGTCCGCGTCAGCTGAGCAGGCTATTTCAGCAATACGTAGGCGCATCACCGATAGCTGTTGCGCAGACTCAGCGGCTTCATTTCGCGAAGAAGCTCCTCGATGAAACGAATTTGCCTCTATCGGAGGTCTGTTTTGCGGCTGGTTTTGGAAGTGCGCGTCGTTTCAATGCTGTTTTTCAGTCCACTTATGCCAGATCGCCGAAGGAGCTGCGCAAAGGTGTGCGAGGCGCGCGGCAATCGAAGGGGGAGGGAATACGCGTTCGACTTTCCTATCGCCCGCCGCTGGACTGGAAGTCCATGCTTGCCTATCTAGAGTATAGAAAGATCCCTGGTGTCGAACACATCGATCTGGAGGAGAATGCCTACTATCGAACGATTGCGATCGGTGAAAGTGTAGGTGATATCTGCGCACAATTCTCTGAGATTGAGCATAGCGTGATGTTGCGGATAAATTTTCCTGATACGCGCCACTTGTACCATATTGTTGAAAAAGTTCGCCTGCTATTCGACCTGAAGGCAGGTAGTGAGGAGATTGAACGATTTTTTAGAAATGACGCGATTCTAAAGAAGGTTGTTAAGAAAAATCCAGGCACGCGTGTCACAGGTTGTTGGGATGGATTGGAAGTTACGGTGCGAGCAATTCTCGGTCAACAGGTCACGGTGAAGGCAGCGACGACGCTGGCGGGAAGAGTGGCGGAACGGTTTGGCGAGAACTACAAGGGGACCTGCATATACCTAACCCGCGTTTTTCCTACCGCAGAAATGCTCGCGGATGCAGACTTGAATGGAATGGGAATAGTGCGGCAGCGTATTGCAGCAATTAACGCTGTGGCTACGAAGATAGCGACGGGTGAAGTCGTTTTTGATGGTGTGTTAGAAACAGAAGAATTCGCTCGTCGGCTCTGCGAGATAAAAGGAATAGGCGATTGGACTGCTCACTACATAGCGCTGCGAGTGTTAAGCGACCCGGATGCCTTTCCCTACTCTGATCTGATTTTACGACGTGCGGCAACAAATAATCAGGAAACGCTGACGCCGAAGGCACTGCTGGAATTAGCAGAAGGTTGGCGTCCTTGGCGTGCTTACGCCGTGATTTTTTTGTGGAAACATTACCAACAAACCGCCCGCAATGAATGAGCTAGCTAGCTCAACCTAGGAGCAAATTAAGGAGCCCAACATGACACTGTTCTATCACTATCACAATACATCGATCGGCGAGTTACTGTTAGCTGGCGATGGAGATCACCTGTCCTTGCTTGGCTTTCCTAGCGGGAAAATGCAGCGGCGACACGAATCCGATTGGACGAGGGATGCGGCTCCGTTCGTCGATACTTGTACTCAGTTGGATGCATATCTTGCAGGCGAGTTGAAAGACTTCGATCTTCCACTAATGCCTACGGGTACGGCCTTTCAAGAATCGGTGTGGCATGCCCTGACTGAAATCCCGTACGGTGAAACCTGGAGCTATGGTCAGCTCGCCGCAAACATTGGAAAGCCCAAAGCCTCGCGGGCAGTAGGAGCTGCTAATGGAGTGAACCCCATTCCTGTCATCATCCCCTGTCATAGAGTTATAGGCGCCTCTGGCAAGCTCACCGGCTTCGGTGGAGGGATAGAGACCAAGCAGTTCTTGCTTGAGCTAGAATCGGCGCAGATTGCTCCGCGCCTCAACTTCGCTTAGGCCCAAGCGGTGTGCTTGAAGAGGAACTTTAGATGTTAAAATTTGTCTAGATTACTCAGATAGTAAACAACTCTGAGTGCTCAGCTAGTAGCCTCCCTAGTCTCCGTGTGCTTAGAGTAGATAAGGGTAGACTAAGAGCGAATAGATGAAATTTGCCGATGACATAGCCTTGGGAGATTTCGCCTCGGCCGGTTTCGACGATCTTGTCGATGAGGATGGTTATTCCCGGGGAGCGAAGCGATCAGCGCGGCTTTTTACTGGAGTGCAGTTGAGTTTCGCGATCTCAGCGCTACTTCACTTTGCGCTAGCATCTATATTGTTCTATTTTGTCGCGAGTGATGTAGGAAGAATTGAAAAACTTGCTCCTGGATTGATTCGAGTGGAATTCGTTCCGTCGAATCCTTTGCTTAGTCAGGCTGAAGAAGTCATTTCGCAGACTACCGCTGAGAACGTTGCCCCAACACCCCTTGTAGAGCCTGATCCAGACTCAATGCCAGTTGCCCAGTCTCAGCCAGAGAGTGATCAGGCTGACGTATCCGGGATCAATGAACCTGAAATGGCGGAGGCTCCACCGGCGGAGAACTCGAATGCTAATTCGTTGCGGCCGGTAGAGACGATTGCAGTCCCATCTGTGGAATCGGCGCAGCGCGTGTTGAGTAGTCTGCAGCGCAGTGACGCTTCGCGTTTCACTACCTATGACTGCAACAAATTAGAAGAAGAGAAAGAATTTAACGGCTGCACTCCGAGTGATACTAGAGATTACTCCTCCCTAACTCGAAATTCAGTCTACGACTTCCATAACCCTACGATCGAAATTAGTCGTTCTAGGGAAGCTGTAACCACGCTCGCTAGGCAGAGTGCTAGGGTTTCTGAACGGCTCGCTTTGAGTGATTTACCGCCGGGTCAGTCGGCTTATATGTTGGAGGAGTTAGAGCAGGGTATAGAAACCTATTCTAATAATTCGAACCGCGCTTTGGGCCACATGAACACGATGCTCGACAAGAGTGCGGCTGGTGTTATGGGGCGAAGATTATTCGATAACTGGGTGCGGCAGCAATCGACGATGTTACAGAGCAGGAGAGTTGAGAATCGCAGTGACCGTCAGTTCAGAGAAAATGTAGAAGTTATGAGAAGTTTATTATGGCGCCCACGAAATTTGCTCGATGTCTTGCAATTGGAGAAAGCCCATTCGGGTTTGCTATCAAGTTCTGATTTGGATTCTTCAGTTGAGCTGCCTCGATAGGGTTGAAACTCGAAAAAGCTAGGAATAATTCCGGAGAGCGCTATATAATGCGAGCACTTTTCTCAGGAGTTCATTTAATGAAATTTTTCACCCTCTCCAGAGCCAAAGTCTGATCCTCAGATTGCGTGTCCGCTAATGTAGTTCTGTACTCTTTATTTGGGGCGCGTTTTAGTGCCACAGTATTCACCCAATTCATTAGTTCAGTCAGCCAGTTTTACTGGCTGAGACCCTATTTGTGGTAGCCGCTATTCGAGCAACTGCATAATATAGCCTGCCAATTCTAGATCAGCCCTTCAACTCTCCTGCTTTTTCCAGTAAATATTTTTCTGTACCGAACAATTAGTTTCGTGGAATTAAAATGACAACGCAAAAAATAAGAAACGGATGGGCTCTCTTCAAGCAGGCCGTGGTAGGTGATGGCGAAATTGACTACACCCAGGGCTCCATCGGCCGGGTCACAATAATGCTCGCGATTCCTATGATCCTAGAGATGGCAATGGAGTCCGTCTTTGCTGTAGTCGATATCTTTTTCGTGGCCGGACTGGGAACCGCCGCAGTGGCGACAGTGGGTCTTACAGAGGCGATGATCACACTGCTCTATGCTATCGCTATAGGCTTGAGCATGGGCACCACTGCCATGATCGCGCGTCGCATTGGAGAGAAAGATATCGATGCAGCTTCGCTCGCTGCGGGACAAGCTATCTGGATTGGTGCACTTGTCTCTGTGGTAGTCGGCGTAGTCGGTATTTTTTATGCGGAGAACATTCTCATGTTAATGGGCGCTGATGAAGCGGTGCTGGAAACAGGTGAGTCCTATACGCGAATCATGTTTGGTAGTTGTTTTACTATCGTGTTTCTGTTTCTGATCAATGCAATATTTCGAGGAGCGGGTGATGCGACTTTAGCTATGCGCGCCCTTACGCTTGCGAACAGCATCAACATAGTGCTCGACCCTTGTCTGATTTATGGCTATGGGCCTTTCCCAGAGCTCGGTATAGAAGGCGCGGCCATTGCCACAAATATTGGGCGCGGCGTTGGCGTTCTTTACGGGCTGTACCATCTGTGTGGTGGCGGCGGGAAGATTCGCCTGCATATGGCGAACCTAGTATTGCAAATGCCTGTAATCGTTGCATTGCTTCGCATCTCACTAGGTGGTGTGTCTCAGTTCCTAGTGTCTACGGCTAGCTGGGTCTTCCTGATGCAAATAGTGTCCGGGTTCGGGAGTGCGGCAGTTGCTGGTTACACCATTGCGGTGCGTATTGTGATGTTCAGTATTCTGCCAGCTTGGGGGTTAAGCAATGCTGCAGCAACCCTTGTGGGGCAGAATTTGGGGGCGGGACAGCCGGATCGAGCAGAGGCTTCGGTATGGCATATAGTGAAATACAACGCGATGTATATGGGTTTTGCGTCGCTAATGATGTTGCTGTTTACTCGTTCCATCGTTGGATTATTTACAGATGAGCCGACAGTAATCGAATACGCAGTCCAGTGTCTGACAATCTTTGCCTTTGCGTTTGTCGCCTGGGGTGCCGGTATGGCTCTCATTCAGGCCTTCAATGGCGCGGGCGATACGATGACGCCTACCTGGATTAATGTGTTCTGTTTCTGGGTTGTTCAGGTGCCGCTTGCCTATTTTCTGGCTCTTGGTTTGGGCTTTGGGCCGGTTGGAGTCTTTTGGGCAGTATTTGCGTCGGATATTCTCACTGGTATAATAGGCTACCTTGTTTTCCGCCGCGGGAAATGGAAAGAGAGAATTGTGTAATGGCCTCAAAACTTAAGAGCGCACACAATCTTCGGCTCCAGTCCTCGTCGTTACCGAATAGAGACTATGCAAAGTAGCCAGCAACAAATAATTTCCCATGTCGAATCATGGCTGCGTAGTCAGCGAGCGGTTTGGTTGTGCACCATCTTGAAGACCTGGGGCTCTTCGCCAAGGCCGATTGGCGCAATGATGGCCTGTACTATGGATGGCGAGCTGGTGGGTTCGATTTCTGGCGGCTGTATCGAAGAAGACTTCTTGGAACAACTTCGCGATGGAAGTCTCAAGGCTCAGTATGACAAGGAGTCCAAGCCCTTCATCGTTAAGTACGGAGTGACGGTGGAAGAGCAGGCTAGATTAAAACTTCCCTGCGGTGGTCAGCTCCATGTCCTGTTGGAATACATAGATAGCAGCGAGCAGACTTGTGAGGTGTTTCAACGTCTAGCAGGAGATTTGGAAAACCATACTAAAGTTAGTCGCCTAGTAGACTTAACTAATGGCTTTATTTCAGCTGAAGCTCAAAGTAGTGAAGATGCCGTAGTCATTGATGGCACGCTTATGACTCATAGCCTCAGTCCCATGTATCGATTGTTGATACTTGGGGCGGGAGATGTGGCGAAATTTGTTGCCGAGATGGCGATCGCCTTGGAATATGACGTTATGCTGTGTGACCCGCGGCCGAATTATTTGGATAATTGGTATGTGCCAGGGGTGGAGACAACTGCGCAGCTGCCTGACGATGTTGTGCGAGAGCGTTTCAGTAACCCCTACAGCGGCATAATTGCGCTTGCTCACGATCCCAGGGTAGATGATATGGCTCTGATGGAGGCATTGAAGACTAATGCGTTTTATATCGGGGCAATGGGTTCGGTTAGAACTTCAGCAGCAAGGCGAGAGAGATTACCGGAGCTTGGGCTAAGTGCCGAAGAGATCGATCGCTTGCATGCTCCTATCGGGTTTCAAATCAATAGTAAAACACCGGCTGAGATCGCTATCTCCGTGATGGCGGAGATAACCTCCGTTAGGTATCAGCAACAGTGAGAAACCTGTAACTAGTACTTTGTAGGTATTAAAAAAGGTAGCCGAGGCTACCTTTTTTGTGCGGCTTTGGGAGAGTAGCTATTCAATAGCGCGCTCAATTCCTTCTCTGGCCATCGCTTCCAGTCTTCTGGCGCCTGCGAGGATTCCGATGATGCCGTAATTGCCCTCGTGGCAGGCGTATTCGTAGGTCGGCTCATCCATGCGTGATAAGGGGTAAGCCCCTGACCACTGCGCACTATAGACAGTAGGGTCATCAACGGTGAAACCGTAAACGATCTTGTTGTTAGCATCGCGCTTAAACGTTTCTATTACTGTTAGGTTTTCCGTTGGCGCGCCGCGATAGGTGATCCAAGGATTGTAGTTCTTCGTCTCTACAACAAGTGTATCACCTTCCCAGCGACCGATGGAGTCACCCATCCATTTTTGATGCACTTCACCGGCAGGGCTTCTCTCATCGGCAATCTTGATGATCCTGGAGTCGTGTGCCATCTCGACAATAATGTTCACATAGCCAGGCGACTGGACGATCTGCATGTGGCTGTTGTACATCACTGGAGTCATAACGGGCCCGGATGAATAGCCAAAGGCTACGAGGCAGCGCTCGCCTAATCCTCTGCCTTCTGGGCCAGCATCTCTATCCGGACGATTCGCGCGTAGTTCCTGCATGCGCCCGCGGAAACCAGCTACTCTCTCTGGGATCCTGCCGTTAGGCGGGTCGATGATGGCTGAAGTGCGAAATTCGCCGTCGATAGTTGGCAGGAACATGCCGCGATCGGTCCAAAAAAGGTCATAATTTCCAACCGGTGGCAAAGCTTCGAGCTTGGGAGCGGGGCGGTTTGGATCTAGCGGCTCATTGTCTTGCTCAACCGCTAGCTGCGCGTTCTGCTCGAGTTGCATTGCCTCTTCTTCTGTATAGGCTTGCTTAGTGCCCAGCTCGCGAGGTCGCTCGAAGGGCATCACCGTGGCATTCTTCCAGTTCCCCTGCAGATCTGGCACGCCCCATTCGGTGTAGGTAGTTTGGTATTCTTGTCCAAGGCTCGCGCTTGATAGGGTGAGCGTAATGGCGGCTGATAGTATCGAAAGTTGCATCTTCATGCCGGGTCTCCATGCTTAAGTTATTTATTAAATATATAATATAAGTTATTGTTATTTAAAGATTAATTCTATTCATTGTTGTCTTGCTCTAGCTAATTATAAAACAGCTAGAGGAAAGCTGGCGTCATGAATTGTGACAAGTTTTCCAGTGTTAATTCGTTCTCGCTTGGGGGCAGGCACGAGAAAGCTGCTCGCTAAATGCCATCTGCCAACTGTTGCCAGGGCGCAGCGTTCTCTAGTTGTACGGCGAGCTGTAATAGCGTCGCGTCGCCTCCCCAGGCGGCAGTGAACAGCGCGCCTACCGGCAAATTCGACTGAGTTAGGTGCATAGGGACTGACATAGAAGGCTGGCCCGTCCCGTTAGCAAGGGCAGTAAAACCACTGTAGGCAGTGAACCTGCTGCCGTATGTTTTCAGGTCTTCGCTGTCCATATCTAGCCAACCAAGTTTAGCTGGAACCTTACTCAGTACCGGCTGAATAATCACGTCATAGTGTTGATAAAAATCCTGCAATTGCTGCTCTGCCGTTATTAGGGAGTTCCTAGCATCTACATAGGCCGTGGCGCTCACAGTTTGTCCGCGTTTGGCCATAGCTAGGGTTGATGCCTCGATAGGGCAATCTTCTAGGGAGAGCTTAAGTTCCTCGGCTCTCTTGCCTACAGACTGATAGGTATAGGTGTTAATCATGCGCGACATGGCTCTGCCAGCGAGGCCGTGGTCGATTGGGTGAGCCGTCTCGTCTACTTGATGACCTAGGGATTCGCAGAGCTCGACCGCTTTACGCACTGCTAGGAGACAATCCGGATCGATAGTTTCTCCCAGAGGGTGGTCAAACTGAACGGCTATGCGCAGCTTCCTACTCGGAATGTTCGATTCATGAATCGAGTCATAAAAAGAATCGGGACTAGGGGGTAATGGATACAGGTGAGATTGATCTAGCTTAATTACATCTAAGAATGCCGCACTATCGCGGACACTGCGGCTTAGCACATGGCCGACACTCATGCCTCCCCAGGATTCATTCAATGTATCCCCAGTTGTTGTTAGTCCGCGACTGGGCTTCAATCCAAATAGGCCGCAGCATGAGGCAGGTATCCGAATAGACCCGCCACCATCGCTAGCGTGAGCGACTGGCACTATGCCTGCGGCAACTGCGGCTGCTGCACCACCGCTGGAACCTCCAGTCGAGTAGTCCAAATTCCAGGGATTGCGGCAGGGGCAGTTGGCGCGAGGTTCAGTGGTGAGCGTGAGTCCAAATTCTGGTGTGTTCGTTTTGCCCAGTACCGTCAGGCCTGCCTCAACATACTTCGCTACGATGTTGGCATGTTGAGGTGAAATATAGTTCTCATAAAGGGCGCTGCCATAGGTCGTAGCAAGGCCTTTTACTTCGGCGAGATCTTTAATTAGGAAGGGTAGGCCGGCCACTGGACTTCGCTTTAGAAGGTCAGGCTGGTTGTCGACGTGCTTAGCCTGCTCTCGGGCAAGATCGAAACTCTCATGCACAATGGCATTTATGCGGGGATTTATTTGAGTCGCGCGATCGATCGCGCAGTCAGTTAGCTCCGCGCTGGTGAATTCATTATTGCGAATTCCTTCAGCGGCAGCGATTCCATCTAGTTTTGCATAGTCTGAATATTTAAGCATAGTAATTGATGAGGTCCGCTCTAGAATACATTGTCTTGGTCGTCGTCGGCCTGAACCAGCGATAGGCCGCCCGAGCCTTCTTTTTCTATCAACATTTTTAGTAAGTCGTTAAAACCCATAGTCGTATTCCTGCGTGCTGTAGACGCTAATTTTTCTTGTAGATGACGATGCTGATTTGAATAAGCTCAAGTGCTAGAACCTGCCTTGGGTATACCAGCCAACATCGGTTGCGGAATCATCGATCTTATCTGCCACATTGAGAACCAGTGCGAACAAGGCCATGCGGACTACTACGCCATTGTCTGTTTGTCTGAAGATAGCGAGACTTGGATGTTGGTTAAGATCATTGTCGAGTTCGTTGGCTTCTTCGCGCGAGTCTCGCGGCAGTGGATGCATGATAACGGTATTCGGCTGACAGTAGCGCGTGTAGATGGATTGATTCAGCCTGAAGCGACCGCGATAGATATTCGCCTCCAGCTTTGTCGTAAAACGCTCTTCCTGTATGCGTGTTAGGTATACCGTATCGTTGTCATTCAGGCCGGCCTCCATGTCCTCAGTTTCTATTACCTTGTGCCCCCCAGCCGTTAGTTCGGAGACAATTTCTGCAGGCATTTTAAGTTCTGTGGGTGATATCAGAGTAAATGTAATGTTGTCATACAGTAGTAATAATTGTGAGAGCGAGTGCACAGTTCGGCCATGTTTGAGGTCGCCAATCATCGCTATGTTCATGCCATCTATCTGTCGATCGTGAGACAGCAATTCCTTCTTAATAGTATAGAGATCGAGAAGGGCTTGAGAGGGGTGTTCGTTGGGGCCGTCACCGCCGTTAATAACTGGCACGCGACTGGCCTTGGCAAATTCGCTAACCGAGCCCATTTGAGGATGGCGCATGACTATTATATCGCTGTATCCGCTTATAACCCTAGCGGTGTCATAGAGCGACTCGCCTTTTGAAATGGAGGAAGTGTTTACGTCGGCAGTTTCGCGGACCTGACCACCCAAAAGATTGAATGCACATCCGAAGCTGACCCGTGTTCGCGTGCTCGGTTCGAAGAACATATTGCCCAGGATCGCTCCTTCGAGGACTCTGGTGATGCGCTCTCTCCGAGCATAGGGGACCATGTGATCGGCGACTTCGAAGATCCGATCAACATCTGATCTTTCAAACTGCTTCACGCTAAGTATATGGGTGCCGCAAAATTCCATGTTTTATTAAGCTCAGTGTGGGTTGTGGGTCTATCTATTTAGTCGAATTAGTCGAGAGTCCGTATTCTAGCAAAAGTCAGCTATTTCATCTTCATAGGCTGTTTCTGCTGGATGCTACTAAACCACAGGGATACTACTACAAATGGGCGAATAGAAGGAATTGCTAAGTGGATATTGATAGCTTCGCTAAGCGAAGCAACTGCGCCGTACACAGCTGGCAGAAGTCGCTATAATTGGTTCTTCTAGGGCCTATGGGCCCGCCGTCAGGATAGGGCAAGCAGATGTCAGATAAATCAATTTACTGGTACGACTTCGAAACCTTCGGCAAGGATCCTCGTAGAAATAGAGCCTCCCAGTTTGCTGGTATTCGCACTGATGAAGATCTGAACATAATTTCCGAGCCCTTGGTGTTCTACTGCGCGCCGGCTGACGATTTCTTGCCCGACCCAATGGCCTGTCTGATAACTGGGATTTCTCCGCAGAAGGCGTTAGCCGATGGCGTCTGCGAAATGGAGTTCATCAAGCGTATCCATGAAGAATTCTCGCAGCCAGGTACCTGCGTCGCGGGCTATAACAGCATTCGATTCGATGATGAGCTTGCCAGACAGCTCCTCTATAGAAACTTCTACGACCCTTATGAGCGGGAGTGGAAGAACGGCAACTCTCGCTGGGACATAATCGATATGGCTAGGCTGTGTGCGTCGACTCGGCCGGAGGGCATCGTGTGGCCGCAGCGCGAAGATGGTAGTACTAGTTTCAGGTTGGAGCAGCTAACGGCAGCTAACGGCATTGAACACGCAGATGCTCATGATGCACTTTCTGATGTGATCGCAACCATAGAATTTGCAAAACTAATCAGACAGAAACAGCCAAAGCTATACGACTATGTCTATAAGCTTCGTAACAAGCGCGCAGTGCAGGCCGAGATAGACATGGTGACTCGAAAGCCGGTGCTGCACGTTTCTATGATGTATCCCGCCACACAAGGCGCTCTAGCCCTGGTAATGCCACTTTGCCCGCATCCCACCAATAGCAATGGAATCATCGTTTATGATTTGCGCGAAGATCCAGAAAGCTGGGCGGAGCTCAGTGTAGAAGAGATTCGGCAGAGGATTTTTACGGCACAAGTTGATATGGCAGCAGGTGTGGAACGAATCGGGCTGAAGGCTATTCATATCAACAAATGCCCAGTCGTTGCCTCGCCAGCGGTCCTGCCTGCCGAGCGTGCCGAGCAGTTTGGTGTCGATCTCGATAAATGTAAGAGTCATTGGAACTATCTACAAGGCAATAAGGAAATTGTGAATAAAGTTTCTGAAGTGTTCTCCGAAGAGTCGGGACAGAATGAGGCGGATCCTGACTATATGATCTACAGTGGTGGATTCTTTTCGGATTCTGATAAGAATTTGATGTCCATGATTCGTTCGACCTCAGCTCAAGATTTAGCGCGTCTAGATTTACCATTTCGAGACGCTAGATTAAGCGCTTTGTTGCAGCGCTATAGGGCGCGTAATTTTAAAGATACCCTGAACAGTCAAGAACTCGCCGAATGGAATCAGTTCAGGCGGGGGAGGTTGGAAGCAAGTGAGGCGCTTGTGTCATATGAGCAAGGGTATGCCGAGGCGAAAGCAAAAGCGGGGGATTCGAAGCAAGATCTGTTCAACAGCTTGGATGACTATGTGGCTGCCATTACAGCGGCCGATGCCGCGCCTGAATAGCTTGTGCTACACAAGAGTGAATAAAGCAGATAGAATCCGACTCCCAAAGCAGGGCAGTAAACCACAACTCTTTATAATTCTTAACTAATTGATATTTAAAGAATAAATGGACAAATTCAAAGAGATACGGCCCTACTACGATCATGAGATTCGACCTGTCTTAGATCGTCTAGTCACCGACCCAGAATTTCTCTCCAGCATAGCCAGTTTCTATGCGCCGAAGATGTCGCGCCTTCTCCCAGGGGTGATGCGATTAATTGCTCGTAAGAAGCTAAAGGGCCAAGTTACCTCCGTTCACGATGTGGCAAGCATGCAGGATGTTATTGCAGGCTATATGTACAAGATGATCGAAGATACGACAACGAGCCTGACGCATTCAGGGCTAGAGCAGCTCGATAGGCAGAGGAGTTATCTTTTTGTGAGTAACCATCGTGACATTACGATGGACCCTGCCTTTGTGAACTACATGTTGTATAAAGCCGGGAACAGGACGGTGCAAATCGCCACAGGCGATAACTTGCTAAAAAAGCCATTTGTATCAGATCTCATGCGTCTGAATAAGAGTTTCATCGTGCAGCGATCGCTGAAGGGGAGAGAGCTGCTGCAAGGTTTAACGTTGCTTTCCGAGTACATGCATTACTGCATAGAACAAGGCCGCCATGTATGGATAGCGCAGAGAGAAGGGCGAGCGAAAGATGGTGTCGATAAGACAGAGGCTGCGCTACTAAAAATGCTAGCCATGTATCAGCGCAAACAACCACTCAATGAAAGTCTGCAGAAGTTACACGTCGTGCCGGTGTCAATTTCCTATGAGTATGACGCCTGCGATGTTCTTAAGGCCGAGGAGCTGTATGCGATTGAAACGACAGGTTCGTTTACCAAGAATGAAAAGAGCGACATTCAGAGCATAGTAGCAGGAATGATCGGTTTTAAAGGCGCGGTTCACGTTGCCTTCGGTAGCGAGATGCAATATGAAAGCGATGACCCTGATGCCATCGCTGCCAGTATTGATTCGCAGATACTCGAGAACTATAAGCTACGAGATAGTAATTACATCGCTTTCGAATTACTGCAGGAAAAAGGCTTGCTGCCGGAGAGTGCGGCTGGAATGAAAATTGATAGTCCTGAAATACAGAGAGAGTCGCGCGAATTTTTCTCGAATAGATTGAATCAAGTTGATCCGAAATTGCATCGGCACTACTTGCTGAGTTATGCAAACCCAGTAATAAGCCGAGTTCGCGACCAAGCCTCAGCGTAGCTTTTGCAGTACCTCACTTAAGCGAGCAGTAAAAGTTTCCCGTGTGGATTCGTCAAGTGGGCCCAGCGCAATCGCGTGCATTTCTGTGCTCATGGCATATTTTAGATTCTGTTTTGGGTCTGGCTTGGCCTGACCGAAGCCACTCTGCAGTTGTTCCAGTTGAAACTTCATCCTGAGTGCTTTGTCTTCTGCTGGAGAGTCAACGTTCGCTCGAACCTCTGTTTGTATGCAGAGTTGCCTAAACGTGTCTTCGCACTTCTTGCATTGCTTTGCCAATTCAGAATTGGACTTCGCGGAGAATACTGTACTCTGTCTCGCATTCAGCAGGTCATCTACTTCAGTATTCCCGCTCTTATCCGCATTGCCCCAGGCATCAGCGTCAAAAGCCTGTTGCAGGGAGCCAAACTTCTCAGCATCGCTCTCGCCTAGTAGGGCCTTCTCTATATCTTGCAATGTGGATGCCTTCTCGAGAATGGTCTGCATCAACAGTTGCTGCCGTTTATCGGGCAATGCTCGAAATCTGGAGTCTATCTGGCGCTTTGTCGAGTTAAAACGATCCAGCAAACGTTTGCGTTGTGATTTGATTCGGGGATCTAGAGAATTTGAGAATTCTTGAGCTAAGTCCTGATAAGACGCTCGAGATTCGCGAAAAGCAGTATCATCCTTCCCTGCTATGGCGTCTAAAGCGGCGAGTATCTCATTGAGTCGGGTTTCGATCTTTTGGAGGTCTTCGCGTAATTCATTCGAAGCCTCATTGCGCTTGTTGAAAATGGTATCGCAGGCGGTGCGGAAGTCTTGCCAATACTTCTGATCTTCTCGGTAAGAAGTAGGCCCAATTTTTTTCCATTCCTGCTGCAAGCGCTTCGCCTCGTTCATGGCGTGTTTGTTATCTTCACTCTTGCTCAGCTCCGTTGCCTGGGTTACTAATTCCTGCTTTTGTTTGGCGCTGACTGACACTTTGCTCTTGCGCAACTTGCGCAACTGATTAACTGTCTCATAGAAACGTTTCTGCAAGCTCTTAATTTTGCTCTGTTCTATAGGCGCGTATGTTTTCCAATCCTTCTCAGAATCGCTAAGAAGTTTGTTTAATTTAGAAATGTCCGGCTCATCATCAGCCTCATGTAACAGTTTATGTTCAGCTTCAAGGGAATCACATATCTCGCGACGCTTTAGCAGGTTATCAACCATCTGCTGTTTTCGTTCTTTGAAATATTCCTTACAAGGCTCATAGGCTTGATCTGATAGTTTTTTAAACTCCTTCCAGAGTTGCTCATTTTGGCTCGAGCGACCGAGGGTCTTCCATTCTTTGTGCATCTTGCTAATATTTTTTGAGCGATCGGATGCATGCATTTTTGACTCGATTAGGTGCTGCATCTGCGCTATCAGTTCTTTCTTCTTCTCAGTTGAGGCAAATATCTTCCAATCGCGAAGCTCTATGAGCTTTTCTTTGTGTACGTTTGATTGCTTTAGAAGCTCGGCACGTACCTGATTAGCTGTATTGCTAATATTTCCTTGGATCTTGTCCCAGCATTGAGTCGCGCTCTCTGAATTTCCAGCCTCAAGAGCTTCGGCGAGAGAGGTGAGTAGTTCCTCTGTTTTCGTCTTCAGTAACTCTTGGTACTCATTGTTCTTGGTGATTTTTCCTGCAATGTTCGCCTGCAGACCTTCAATCTTTGTTGCAAGTTTCGTTTCAGTATCCGCTAGCCTAGCTAGCAATTTTCTCATTTGCGAGCGAATTTCAAAGAGTCGAGCAGTGTTCTTGTAGCTTAGTTTTAGGGCCTCTTTTTCAGCGGCCTCGAATTCAATGCCGGGCTCTACTAGCGGGACTTCAACTTTCTCAGCTTTTTCTGGGACCTCAGCTTTTACTGTATTGCTGTCTGCGGGCTTGTCAGTTGGCTCCGAAGCGGCCACATCTTTCTTAGGTTCGGCTGTGGCCTCAGTATCGACATTGCTTTTTTTGCCATCGTCACTAGGATCTACAGCTAGCCGGCTGGCGATTGTTTTGGTGACAGTTTTATCTTTCCCTGTGACCTTGGCTAGAATCTCTTTGAGGAGTTGCGTGTCAGTGATTTTGTCTGCGGCAGATTTGCGTACATGAACACTTCCTGCGAATAGGCAAATATCAGCGAGGTCTTCATTCTGTGCTACTGCGGCGACGGCTAGGCTCCCAATAGTCTTCAGCTTTGTTATCAGAGCTACTTGTTTAGCTCCATTGCTGGGTAGTTGCTCTAACTTCTCGGTGCGCTCGATTTCGCTGTGATTGCTTTCCAGCGTGCCAGCGATAATTCGGTAAATTTGCTGCTGAGCACTTTCCTGCACCTTGCCTGCTACGCTCTGTAGTAGCTCGAGTGCATCTAATTCAATGATGCGTGTAACGGCAGAGCAGCGGACAGTTTCATGCTCATCTTCTTGTGCAACTTTAAGAAAGAACTCAGCAGTGCCAGGCCCTTTGAGGTCTAGTTTCTCAATAGTAACAAGACGCTGTGCGGAGTCTTGATTCAACCAAGTGTTGTCTATGAGGGGGGATTCAGAATTTGAGACAGTTGTCATGTACTACGAACCGAAGGATTTAACTGGATTATTATGATTTCTCTACTCATCTGTCAGTCTAATGAGCGCGCTAACTAACTATGACACAAGTGTAGCAGATGTTGTTTCAATCAAAACAGAAAAGAACTCTGTTGAAGGCGAATTCCGATAAATTCACAGGAATCTGGCATACAAATGCTATAATTCGTTGATCAATTAGGCATATCAGAAAGAAACTCAAGGACACAGCTCGATGTTGGCGGACGACGTAAAGAAGGATATTCAGTCCACCTATCGCCAGTTGCTCGAATCCCGAGACCTCACTCCGCGTTACGGTCAGCGTTTGATGATCGCTGAGATCGCAAAGACCTTGTCTACCCTTACCGATGATGAATCTGAGCCGCCTATCTGCGTGGTCGAAGCAGGTACAGGTACGGGTAAAACTATGGCCTATGTGCTTGCGGTGTTGCCGTTGGCTAAGGCGCTTAACTACAAGGTGGTGATCGCCACAGCTACCGTCGCACTTCAAGAACAGGTAGTGCTCAAGGATCTCCCAGAAATATTGGAAGGCTCTGATCTTAGTTTTAGTTATTCCCTAGCGAAGGGCAGAGGGCGGTATTTGTGCCTCGCTAAACTGGATATGCTGCTTAAAGGCAATGACAGCATGCAGGCAATGATGGACCTGTACGGGGAAGAGTTAGATGGCCCGACTGACGGAGACCATGCGCTCTACGAGAAGATGTTGGAGCAGTTGAGCTCGGGTAAGTGGAAAGGAGACAGGGACGACTGGGAAAGCTCGCTTAACGATACCGACTGGAAGCCGGTAACCGTGGACAATGCACAATGCATGGGGCCAAAATGCAGTCATTTCAGAAACTGTTGTTTCTACCAAGCTCGGGATTCCATGGACAAGGCGGACTGCATCGTTAGTAATCACGATCTAGTCTTGTCGGATCTGGCCCTGGGCGGCGGGGTTATTCTTCCTGAGCCAGAGAAATGCATCTACATATTCGATGAGGCGCATCACCTGCCGCTCAAGAGTAATAACCATTTCTCTGCCTACACACGAATCAAGGCGACCATCACTTGGTTAGAGCGCACCGATACTCTGTCGCTACGCCTGCTCAAGGATGACTTCATCGATGGGACAACTCAGAAAACGCTGCAGAAATTGCTCGTCGATACTAGGGGGCAGCTCGACCATGCATGGTTGATATTGGAGCAGATCCTTGAATCGATAGATCAAGCCGACAGCTATGATAACCGAATTCAACACGCGTTCGCGCTAGGAGTCGTACCTGAGGAGGTGAAAAGCTTGGCGGCCAATCTTGCCAATCTCTTCGCGCGACTAGGGGCTGCATTTCAAAGCATAAGCGATGACCTGAAAGACGCAATGGAAGATGGGGGCGATGTTAAACGTAGACAACTCGCTGAACAGTGGTTTCCGATGGTAGGTTCTCAGCAGAAACGAGCAGAGTCGAATCTGGGGCTTTGGCTAAGTTATGCATCTGTGGACCCTGAGGATAAAGCGCCGATAGCGAGATGGCTCAGCTATAACACGAATGAAAGTTTTGCAGATATTGGCTTGTCCTCGAGCCCAGTCTTGGCCGCAGATAATCTACAGCAACGACTCTGGGAAAATTGTGCTGGCGCAGTCCTTACGTCCGCCACACTCTCATCCTTGGGGAATTTCGATATGCTGCAGATGAGAGCAGGTTTACCTGAGCATACGCACTATCTAAGTATTCTAAGCCCGTTCGATTTTGCGAATTCTGCGAGTCTGGTTATCCCCAAGATGCACTGCGAACCATCGAACTCAGAAAAGCACACCGATTTCATCGTGAAGGCAATTCCTAGAATAGTGGATAAGTCCGGCGCTTCGCTCATGCTTTTTTCTAGTCGGCGACAGATGCAAGATGTTATGCAGTTACTGCCGCCAGTGTGGCGCGATCTGGTCTTATGCCAAGATGATTTTCAGAAGTCGCAACTAATAAAATACCACCGGCAACGAATAGACAAGGGCGAGGGAAGTCTGATCTTTGGCTTGTCTAGCTTCGCAGAGGGAGTCGATCTGCCAGGGAAATATTGCACCCATGTATTGATAGCTAAGATTCCTTTTGCTGTGCCGAATGATCCGATTGAAATGACTCTGTCGGAGTGGATCGAGCAGCGGGGGCTCAATTCTTTTATGACCTTGGCGGTGCCAGACGCGGCTTTTCGGCTCGTTCAAGCCAGTGGACGATTGCTGCGCAGTGAGTCGGACACAGGAAAGATAACTCTCTTCGACGAGCGCATAGTTAGCAAGCGCTATGGAAAGACGATCCTAGAATCTATGCCGCCCTATAAGCGAGAGATATTCATGGAAGAGACGGATCAAGCTACTGCTGAGTAGCGAGGCAGGTCTACGTAGTATTGACGCGCTAGCTTTTTCGGCCTGACTTGCGATTATTGATTAAGTAACCGGCGATGCCGCCTGCCAGTACCCCGATGGCGCTGGGTGCCAACAGGTTACCGACAAGCGGGGCAAGCCCTAAGCCGACCACGATGAGCCCGGTGGTGATACACAGGGCGTAGGTGCCTTGTTCAGATTTCTTTTTGGCTTTCTTCTTCGACATAGCAGCTCCAAAATTAGCTGGTTTTCTTACTAGTTTGCCTTTCGCACTGAGTATATCAAGGTGCTAAGGCGCGAGAATTGATCTGGATCGATTGGCGTGCTGCCGATACTGTCCATCACCTCCTGGCCCTCTACAACTTTTCCTATAACCGTGTATTTACCGGAAAGCCATGCGGCGTCTGCAAGGCTGATGAAAAATTCGGGACCATTGCTATCCGGGCCAGAATTCGCCAGAGCTACAGTGCCGCGTTCAATGCCTCGACTCTTTAGAGAACTATCGTAGCGATAACCTTGATTTTCGTAGACCGCTTTTACACTTAAACCCTGAAGGTCTTCGAGAACCTGATACTGTCGGGTCAACGCCATCTCGACATCTGTGATATTTCTCTGCGAGTAGAGTGGCGTAAGAATCTCCTCATGGAAATCTAGTTTCGACTCAATGTTGAGTACATCGGCGAAGCTGCCGTCCGGATTCAATGCGGATATCTGATCTAGGCCCAGAGCATCCGCATTTACCTCGTCGTCGAGGAGACTAACCTGAAGCCCCAATGGATTATATGCTGGGCTACCTGCTTGAATGATGAAGTCTGGCACCACACGATGAAAGCGCATGCCGTTGTAGTACCTAGCCTGGGCTGGCTCGCCAGTGTCCGGGTTTGTAAATTCCTTCTCTCCCTCGGCCAGCGCAATGAAGTTTTCGACATTACTAGGCGCTTCAGTGGGGAAGAGCTCGAGATATATTTCACCCTGGGATGTGCTTATTCGTATCAAAGGATTCTGTGGATCCTCCATGGCAAGTAATGCTGTAGAAGTGTCGGCGATCGCCGTGTTCAGCGCCGCAAGCAGGCTAAAAATAAGTAGGAGATGACTGGGAATAGTGGATTGGCGCATGGCGGTCTACTGCAGCAGATGATGATCGGCGGGAAGATTCTTGGAAATCCAAATCGCTAGTTTGTGACGCATGTTAATGACGCTCTCATCAGGTGTTGCTAGGGGTTGTATGACGCCATCTTTAACGAGTAACAGGTAGATCGCGCGCACCTTGATATCGACATGATCGGTGGTCTCGAATTTGCCAGCACCACGAGCCTCGAAGTAGCGCGTGCCAACTCGGATCGCTTCTTTCAGGAGCTCGCTCTCATTTTTGATCTTCTTCATGGCTGTCTTTTCCTATCGACGCAAAGATTGTAGGGCGAAAGCGACCCAGCATGCAATACGGCCCTACTTAAGCTGCTAGGTTCATCGCGTAAGCAGTGCAGCACCGGAATTCGCTAGGAATTTTGATAAAGGGCCAGCTCTTCCAGGGTGTCAATATCTTGCAGTATACCGGGGTCAGAGACTTGTAGCTCTCGAACAGCTTGTGGATACATGCTCGTGAGCCTTCTTCCCCCGCTATCGCCAGTTAGCGCTCCTAGGTCGGTAAAAAGATTTTTTCCAAAGGCTACGGGATTCCCCATCTTAGAGTCAAACGTTGGAGTAACAATGGAGTCTGCGGTGACTTGCTCGGCAATACGTCTGTAGGTTAAGGTCTCGATAAATGGCATATCGCCGAGGCAAACCACGCAGCCATCCCAGTCGCCAATTTGCTGTGCGGCAAAAGCCAGCGTCGCTCCCATCCCTCGTTCGGCATGTTCGAAACTGAGGATGGATGTTCCCTGGGCTAGTACTTGTAGTTGTGCAGCCATCTCAGGGCGTGTAACGATGAGTCGGTCGGGGAATGCCTCGGCAATTCGCCCCATGGTCTGTTGGAAAACCGATTTCCCGTTTGATAGATGAGCGAGTAGTTTACTGCTGCCAAAGCGGCTGCTGAAACCTGCCGCTAATATGATGGCACCTATGGGTTTAGTCATGCCGGATAGAGTGGCCGCTTTAATCTGTCGCAAGACAGGACGCTTAGTGGAGGGTCTTTGTGGACTTACGAGAGGGCTCTACTTCTTGCTGGCTAATTTCTACCACGAAGCTCTCTCTTTGCCGCTCTCGTGCGCGGTCTTGCTCGCTGCCAACTAGCTGCGACTCAGCGGCTAACGCCTCGGCGTTAGACTCACTTGTGGCAGCTTGTGCAGGAGACTCGACCTGCACAGCTGCAAGCGCTTCTAATTCTTCTTGCGCCTCAATCTGAAACTTGATCTGATCGCTTAAATGACGGCGCAGTCTATTAACTACATTTGTCATAACCTCAATGGTTTGACTAAGTTGATCTAGCGTGACGAGGGTGCGTTCCGGGTCGTCGTCAGCGTACTTTTTTTCGCTCATGTGTGCTCCATTTGGTATCGACTCTTGAGAACCAATACTAAATCTTAATGCCAGACCTTAATCCCAGGACAAGGCACCGCCAGTTTGATATTCGATGACTCGAGTTTCGAAGAAGTTCTTTTCCTTGCGTAGGTCCATGATTTCAGACATCCAAGGGAACGGATTCTCAACTCCAGCGAATTGCTCGGGTAGACCAATTTGAATGAGCCTTCGATTCGCGATGAATTGTAAATATTCTTCCATCATCGCTGCGTTCATGCCCAGTACGCCGCGCGGCATTGTGTCTCGCGCATATTCGATCTCTAGAGCTGTAGCTTGCAAAATCATCTGCGTAGCTTGCTCCTGCATATCGTCAGTCCAGAGTTGTGGGTTTTCCAACTTGATCTGATTGATCATGTCGATACCGAAATTTAGGTGCATAGATTCGTCGCGAAGAATGTATTGGAACTGCTCCGAGGTGCCCGTCATCTTGTTGCGTCTACCCATGGAAAGGATCTGGGTGAAACCGCAGTAGAAGAATATTCCTTCCAGGCAGCAGTAGAACGCGATCAAGTTTTTGAGAAGGGCCTGGTCGTTTTCAATTGTCCCTGTGTTGAATTTCGGGTCGCTCAATTCTTGCGTGTATTTAAGACCCCAAGATGCCTTCTTCGCTACCGAAGGTACCTCGTGATACATATTGAAGATCTCGCCCTCGTCCATGGACAGGGACTCGATGCAATATTGATAGGCGTGAGTGTGAATGGCTTCCTCGAAAGCCTGACGCAAGATGTACTGCCGGCATTCAGGATTGGTAATTAGCCGGTAGACCGCTAGCACTAAGTTGTTGGCAACTAACGAATCAGCTGTAGAGAAAAAGCCGAGGTTGCGCTTCACTATGAGGCGTTCGTCATCTGTTAGCCCGTTCGGAGTTTTCCACAAGCCAATGTCCGCCGTCATATTAACTTCCTGCGGCATCCAGTGGTTTGCGCAACCGTCGAGGTATTTCTGCCAAGCCCAGTCATATTTGAAAGGGACGAGCTGATTTAAATCGGCGCGACAATTAATCATGCGCTTGTCGTCGACCGCGACTCGATTGGCGGAACCTTCAAGCTCTTCTAGACCAACCTCGACATTGAGATCTTCTAAATCGTCGATGGCCTTCTGTAGGGCATCAGCGTTTTTCTTTTCTTCCGATGCATCAAGATTCGTTTGGAAGTTTGCGACCTGTTCGCGTGGGCTAACGGGAGCAGCCTGCGTTTCGCTAACGGGTGCGATTGGCTCCAGATTAACAGTTTTAGTTTTAGCAGGTTCTAGCGCAGCAGCTTTGACTTGTGGCGCGGCCCCGTCCTCCTGCTCGAATTCATCCCATGACAGCATAGTTTTCCTTGATCTCTTTTCTTACTTCTATTATTTCATGCTAGGGAAACCGCTAGCACAATGCTTTGCGCAGGCTATGCCTGCGCTCGCTGTTGTTATTAGTACTGTTACTGACAGGCTTCGCATTCTGGATCATCCAGAGAACATGCTAGGGGCACTGCTGCTGCTTCACCGCTAGATACCTTATTAAGACTGTTATCAGACACCGTAGACTTCTCAGTCGTTGTCGCCGCAAGTGCGCGTAAATAATAGGTAGTTTTTAAACCTCTTAACCAAGCCATGCGGTAAGTGATGTCTAGTTTCTTGCCGCTTGCACCAGCTACGTAGAGATTGAGAGACTGCGCTTGGTCGATCCATTTCTGGCGACGGCTTGCAGCATCGACGAGCCAGCGAGGTTCTACCTCGAAGGCCGTGGCATAGATGTGCTTGATGTCAGCAGGAACTCTGTCGATCTTCTGCACACTGCCTTCGTAGTATTTCAGGTCGTTTACCATAACGCTGTCCCAAAGATTTGCCTTTTTCAGGTCGCGAACAAGGAACGGGTTTACCACGGTAAATTCGCCTGACAGGTTCGATTTCACATATAAGTTTTGATATGTGGGCTCGATGGACTGTGAGACGCCGATGATATTTGCGATCGTTGCTGTAGGCGCAATTGCCAATACATTCGAATTGCGCATACCCGTTTGTTTGATGCGTGCTCGGAGGCTATCCCAGTCGAGACGTTGTTCCATGTTGACGTCTAGATATTCATCGCCACGCTCTGCCTGAAGAAGCTTGAGAGAATCGATCGGTAGTATGCCCTGATCCCAGAGCGAACCGTCATAGGATTCATAACGACCGCGTTCTTCTGCGAGGTCGGTAGAAGCCTGTATAGCGTGATAGCTAATTATCTCCATAGAAATGTCTGCAAATTCTACAGCCTGATCGGAGGAGTAGGGAATGCGCTGCATGTACAAGGCGTCCTGAAAACCCATGATGCCCATACCGATTGGTCTGTGCTTCAGGTTCGAATTTTTGGCCTGCGGTACGGAGTAATAATTGATGTCGATGACGTTATCCAGCATGCGTACCGCAGTCTTAATTGTCGACTTCAATTTTTCCTGATCCAGTCCTGATTCGGAGACGTGGTTCATTAAGTTCACTGAACCGAGATTACAGACTGCGATCTCTTCCTGATTCGTATTCAGAGTAATCTCTGTACAAAGGTTCGAGGAATGAATCGTGCCGATGTGCTGCTGCGGAGAGCGCACGTTACAAGTGTCTTTAAAAGTGATCCAAGGATGTCCGGTCTCGAACAACATCGAAATCATCTTGCGCCATAAGTCGCTAGCCTTAATCGTTTTATAGACTTCAACTTCGCCAGCCATCGCCTTGCGCTCATATTCAACGTAGGCCTCTTCAAATGCCCTACCGTGAAGGTCGTGCAAATCGGGAACATTGTTTGGAGAGAAAAGCGTCCAATCCTGGTCGTTGAATACCCGCTTCATGAATAAATCAGGTATCCAATTTGCTGTGTTCATGTCATGAGCGCGACGTCTCTCATCACCTGTGTTCTTGCGTAGCTCGAGGAATTCTTCGATATCCAGGTGCCAAGTTTCTAGGTATGCACATACGGCACCCTTGCGCTTGCCGCCCTGATTTACCGCTACCGCAGTGTCGTTAACAACTTTTAGAAAAGGAACGATGCCCTGTGACCTGCCGTTGGTTCCCTTGATGTGAGCACCTAGTGCGCGCACCGGTGTCCAATCGTTGCCAAGCCCGCCAGCCCACTTGGATAGCATGGCATTGTCTCTAATCGCCGAGTAGATGCCGTGCAGATCATCTGGCACGGTAGTTAGGAAGCAAGAAGAGAGTTGCGGGCGCAGCGTGCCGGAATTAAACAGCTGCGGAGTCGAGACCATATAATCAAAGCTAGAGAGTAGGTTGTAAAACTCGATAGCTCGCTCTTCTCGGTTCTCTTCATTGCTCGCTAAGCCCATCGCAACGCGCATATAGAATACCTGCGGTAGCTCGAAGCGCGTGTCATTGCTGTGAATGAAGTAGCGGTCGTAAAGTGTCTGTAGACCGAGATAGGTAAACTGCATGTCTCGATCTGCCTGCAGAGCTTCGCCAAGGATTTCTAGGTCATACTCTAATAGGTGAGGTGAGATCAGGCCAAGTTCTACGCCTTTCTCTATGTAGGGCTTCAGGGTTGCAGCGTAGCGATAGTGCATCTCTGACTGAGTGGCCGATTCTGCGATACCGAGAAAGCCTAGGGCTTCGGCACGGATCGTGTCCATCAGTAGTCTGGCAGTAACAAAAGAGTAGTTCGGGTCTTTTTCAACCATGGTACGAGCGCACATCACTAGTGAGGTGCGGACGTCTTCCATCTTTACGCCAGGGTATAAATTCTTGAGAGTCTCTTCGTAGATTGCATTGGCAGAGACATCTTCGAGTCCTTCACAGGCTTCCATAATGACAGTCTGGAGACGCTGTGTGTCTAGCGGGCCTTTTTCGCCGTTGTCTAAAGTGATGATTATTGCGCCCGGACTAGGCTTCTCTTCTTCGGTCTTCTGATCGCGAATGCGTGCGTGTTCGGCGCGATAGATAACATAGCTTCTTGCGATTTTATGCTCGCCAGTGCGCATTAGGGCGAGTTCAACCTGATCCTGAATGTCTTCAATATGAATCGTGCCGCCGGAAGGCATGCGCCGACGAAAAATCTCGGTAATCTGACGGCCTAACTGCTGGACCGATTCGTGGATGCGCGAAGAGGCAGCAGCATTCCCTCCCTCAACGGCCAAATAGGCCTTCGTAATCGCTACCGAGATCTTTGATTCAGAGTAGCTAACCACGGAGCCGTTGCGTTTAATAACGCGTAGCTGACCGGGGGCTGTCGCTGAAAGAGTTGCTGGTTCGTTGCTTGCTGTGGCGGGGGAGGCAGGATCAACTGCTGTCTGTACATCTGTGTGCATTATTAGCTCCGAATTTGGTGTCTACTGCTAAATAGTCTTAAGTAACTGTCTTGTTGTTGGCTCAAACTAGCTAAGTGCCTTTGGTTAAAACCTGTTAGAGGCTAAAACCTACTGCTCAGATCTTCCCACCTCAAATATTGCGGCGAAATAAAACCCGTCTGACCAGATTTGGCAGCGAAATCGATACAGACAGATTCCGTGGCCGTAAATCGGTAAGCCATACACTATATATTGTGTTTTTGCGGCAGGACTTTAATTATATTTTGAATTTTTTTGGGAACTCAAAAAGTAAGCCCGAAAATAGAACTAAAAAGTCCTTTATGATCAAGTGCTTCTATTATTATTAGGAGGTATAAGATCGCTAACCACCAGCATTGCAATAATTTTTATTAGTATCTCTAAGAGATGCAAGCTCCTGATTTTCGCTCTACAAATACAATATATAGACAAGCTATAAATCGAAGACACAAGATAAAGCGCTTGGCAGGTTAATGCAAGTATTTTCTCTGTGAGTAATATGTGGGTAAATTGTGAGTAGGCTGTTGTTGTTATTGGAAAAAACAGAGGTGGGCTCGAATGCAATCGCAGGCTGAGCTAGCGGCGTAAAAAAGTGCAGATGAGAGATTAAAACTCGTGCTAAATCAGGCGATTGTCTCTATTTAATGCACCACTACATATAGTGGTGCACTATTTGATTAAAATCCGTCAAATTACTGGGAAAGAAGAAACTCGATAAGCGCTTTCTGTGAATGCATGCGGTTCTCTGCCTCATCCCACACTACGCTGTCTTTCGCATCGAGGATTGAGGCGCTCACTTCTTCGCCGCGATGCGCTGGAAGGCAGTGCATAAACAGGGCATCGGAATTCGCTAAAGCCATTAGTTGGGCATCTACCTCGAAACCCACAAAACTCGCTAGCCGCTGCTTCTGCTCCTCTTCTTGGCCCATGGAGGCCCATACATCGGTGACGACTAAATCTGCGCCAAGCACCGCCGTCTTGGGGTCTCGACTAAGCTGTATGCGATTCTTGTGCGTGTTGACCAATTCGGTGTTCGGCTCGAAGCCTTCAGGGCTGGCAATGTTAAGTTGGAAATCGAACTTGTCGGCGGCATTGATGTAGGAGTGGCACATGTTATTGCCATCACCTATCCACGCGACTGTCTTGCCGGCTATGCTCCCGCGGTGTTCGACAAAGGTCTGCACGTCGGCGAGCAGTTGGCAGGGGTGAAAGTCATCGGTAAGTGCGTTGATGACAGGCACGGAGGAGTATTCGGCAAAGCGCATGAGCTTCTCATGCTCAAAGGTCCGGATGGCAACGCAATTCACCATGCCGGCAAGTACGCGGGCACTATCTTCGATAGGTTCGCCTCTGCCAAGTTGTGAGTCTGCGTTCGCAAGAAATACAGCAGAACCGTCGAGTTGGTTCATAGCGACTTCGAAGGCGAGCCTAGTTCTTGTCGAGGATTTCTCGAAAATCAGTCCTAGCGTCTTCCTTGGTTGCGGGGTTGCCAACCCTGGATTCTTCTTCAGTTCGCCGGCACGCTGAATAATATGATGCAATTCATCACTGCTGAGGTCCTGCAGGGTAAGAAAATGTTTTACACTCATCGATGGTATCTGCTTAGTGAGTCATTGGAAGTTTCAGGGCTTAGGTCGTCTACCAAGCTGGCTGGTAGTGATAAATTCGCAGAGCCCAAAACTAAAAAAGGCAGCTCGCGCCGCCTGTTGAATGACCGCATATTAACTAGAACTGCTAGTCGAGGCAATTGTCTACGAGAATTTGGATAGCAAAGTATGAACCCAATAGAATTAAAGCTCTTCTCTAGTCGAGTCTCAGCGATTTGCGATGAGATGGGTACAGTGCTTCGGCGTACGGCGTTCTCGCCCAACATTAAGGATCGCCTGGATTTCTCCTGTGCCTTGTTCTCGACAAACGGCAAGCTCTTCGCGCAGGCGGCCCATATACCAGTGCATCTAGGTAGCATGGCGTTCGCGATGGAATCCATCATCGAGGATAGGCAATGGAGCGGCGGCGATATGCTGGTGCTCAACGATCCTTATTTAGGGGGAACTCACCTGCCCGACGTAACCCTGATTGCGCCGGTATTTGTCGAACAGGGGCGGCGTCTAATAGGCTTTGTCGCTAACAGGGCGCATCACGCAAACATCGGCTGTGATACGCCAGGATCGATGCCAATGTCTTCAAGCTTAGAAGAGGAGGGGCTGATAATTCCGCCAACGCTGTTATTCAAATCTGGGGAATTACAGCAGGAGGCACTCGTGCTTTTACAGATTCAGGGGGGGGCACTGAGCGGAGACTTCGCAGCGCAGGCCGGCGCCAATATGCTTGGAGTGCAGCGGCTGCAATCCTTGTTACTGGCGATGAACGTCAACGACTACGAGCAGGGCATGCGGGAATTGAATGACTACGCTGATCGTATTACTGCGAATACTATTGCTGGGTTGCAAGTTGGGGAATATAGCTTCACGGACTACTTGGATGATGATGGCTGCGGTCAGTCGAATATAAAGCTGGCGCTTACGCTGCGAATAAAGCCCGATCGCTTGGAATTGGACTTTCGCGAAAGCTCGGAGCAGGTCGCTGGAAATTTGAATTGCCCCGAATCTGTTGTCGCCGCCGCCGCTTTCTATTGCGTCCGCTGCCTCTTGCCAGAAGACCCTCCAGCATGTGAGGGATTATTTCGACGAATCCATCTGCAGACTAGGCAGGGATCAATCGTAAATGCCAATCGGCCAGCGGCAGTAGCCGCAGGAAACGTGGAAACATCCAGCCGCCTCGTTGACCTTGTCTTCGGCGCTTTGGCGAAGGCGTTGCCAGATCGGATTCCTGCGGCGAGTCAGGGCACGATGAATAACGTAGCTATGGGCTACATCGATGATGAGACGGGTAGCCGCTGGGATTATTACGAGACGCTAGCCGGCGGAATTGGTGGCGGGCCAACCACGGCAGGTCGGGATGCGGTGCACAGTCACATGACGAATACTCTAAACACTCCAGTCGAGAGTTTAGAAATGCACTATCCGCTGCGCGTGCACCGCTATGCAGTTCGTCGTCACAGTGGCGGCAAGGGTAAGCATGACGGTGGCGCGGGGATTGTTCGCGAGTACGAATTTCTTGATCAAGCCCAGCTGAGCCTGCTTAGTGAGCGCCGACAAGTCTCTCCGTGGGGTCTTAACGAAGGAGGCGAGGGTATGAGGGGGCGGAACTCTTTGAATGGCGAGACGCTTCCGGGAAAGTGCTCTATCACTGTAAATAAGGGTGATAGATTGCTTATAGAAACGCCGGGTGGCGGAGCATGGGGAAAACCCATTAACTTGAAATCCCCTGACTAGCCTTCATCTTCTTAGCGTGATGCGGCCTCCATAACGAATACAGATGCCAAGCAAACAGCAATACTGACAAAATGCACTAGCCGTTGTAAACTTCCACGTTCGCATACTCTCTTCAGAAGAGAAGACTAGCAATCACTATCAATATGTTAACAATAGGTAAACGAGGCAGTATTAATGAGCATTGAAGAAACTATTAAAGAGCAAATCGATTCCAATAACATTCTGCTCTACATGAAGGGTAATCCTGAGCAGCCCCAGTGTGGCTTTTCATCGCAGGTAACACAGTTGTTGATGTCGTGCGGCAAGCGCTTTGCCTATGTTGATATTTTGGCGAATCCAGATGTGCGCTCCACACTGCCTTCTATCTCTAACTGGCCGACCTTTCCGCAGCTGTTCGTCAAGGGCGAGTTGGTTGGTGGCTGCGACATCATCACCGAGATGCATGAGAAGGGAGAACTACAGACTTTGGTTGATACAGTAGAAGACGACTCTTAAGTTCAGTGTGAAGCACTGCTATCGATATAGAGTTGTCGATTTAGAAGAAGTGATTTTCAAACTACCGTATGCTGGCCTAGCTACTTCATTTTAGCTATTTACTTCTTGCCAAGAGGCCAGCCACCGAGTTCCTGCCAAGTATTAACGATCTGACAATATAGTTCGGCTGTCTTCTGTGCATCGTAGCGTGCGGAATGCGCCTCCTCGTTGTCGAAGTCGATTCCAGCCACCTCACACGCCCTTGCCAGGACAGTCTGCCCAAATGCCAGGCCGCTAAGTGTGGCGGTGTCGAAACAAGAGAAAGGATGAAACGGATTTCTCTTGAAATTGTGCCTTTCGCTGGCGGCATTTACGAACCCTAGATCGAAGTGTGCATTGTGACCGACCAATATGGCACGCTTACAATGCTTGGCCTTCACGGCATCGCGGATCATGTCAAACATCGTTTTCATGACCTCTCTCTCCGGTCGCGCGATGCGAAGCGGATGAAAAGGATCTATGCCGGTAAATTTTAGTGCAGCTTCTTCGAGCTTTAAGCCCTCAAAGGGAATGACGCGCTGGAAGAAAGTTTGTTCGATATCAATAATTCCCTTTTCATCCATGCCCAATATTACGGCGGATATTTCTAGGATCGCATCTGTCTGTGAATTAAATCCACCAGTTTCGATATCGACTACCACTGGAAGGAATGTGCGAAATCTATTCGCTAGTAGGTAATTTTCTTCCTCTTCTGAGCCCGAGTCGTTCATTGTGTTGCCTCTTCTACGGACCAGGAGATGGACTCGTTTGCGCGCATGGGTATGACACTGCCGCCGTCGAATAAGTATTCTGCCGGCACAGTGCTAGGGGTTTTGCTAAGAATGATTTGAGTCTGGTTGCGGGGCAGATTGTAGAAATCGGCGCCGAAGAAACTCGCGAAGCCTTCCAGTCTATCGAGCGCATTCTCCGTTTCGAAGACCTCTGTATAGAGTTCTAGTGCAGCGTGAGCAGAGTAAATTCCAGCGCAGCCGCAAGAAGTCTCTTTTGTTTCTATCGAGTGTGGTGCGGAATCAGTGCCCAGGAAGAATTTTGAATTTCCGCTAGTGGCTGCCTCGACGAGGGCGCGCTGATGGATGTTTCTTTTCAGTATTGGCAGGCAATAAAAGTGCGGCCTGACCCCTCCGGTCAGTAAGTCGTTGCGGTTGAGCAGTAAATGATGCGGAGTAATTGTGGCAGCAATATTCTCGCCTTGCCCTGCTACAAACTCGACAGCATCTTTAGTGGTGATGTGCTCGAAGACAATCTTTAAGTCTGGAAATCTTTGCGTCAGCGGCGCGAGGACCGTCTCTATAAAGACGTGCTCTCTATCAAAGATGTCTACTTTGTTGTCGGTGACTTCCCCATGGATAAGAAGCGGCAAGCCAATTTCTTCCATCTTCTCCAGAGCGGGGTAGACACATTCGAGTTCCGCTACGCCGCTCTCTGAATTCGTAGTCGCCCCAGCAGGATAGAATTTGATGGCGTGGACGGAGTCTTGATCATATGCTCGCTGTACTTCCTGAGTATCAAGTTGATCAGTGAGATAGAGCGTCATTAGGGGGTCGAAAGTGTTTCCCTGGGGCACGCAGTCGAGAATTCGTTGCCTGTAGGAAAGCGCCTGTGCCACGGTGGCAACCGGCGGCTTTAGGTTGGGCATGACGATTGCTCTAGCAAAAACTCGTGCGCTATGTGCAACAGTAGTCTTGAGCGCTTCACCGTCGCGCAGATGTAAGTGCCAGTCATCGGGCTGGGTAATGCTGAGGGTAGTGAGGCTCATTGATGCGTGCTTCTGTGTATTCTAAGGCAAGATTGCTAGGCTATTATAACGGAATTAGGCAGACAGCTGAATTGCCCATTTGAGCCGATTTGCTCTAGCGGGCCTCAATATTTTCGAATAAGCGCGTTAATAGTGATCAGCGGAGGTGGTTGGTGCTAGAATACGCGTCCTTTTTCGTGCCAAGGCCGACAATCTCTGGCCTTAGTACATTTGCAAAGTATCTTTCAATTTAGGGGCAGCGAATCGCTGCTTTAATAGTTGAATTGTTCTGGGTTTAACCCGAGCGTATAGGGGTTTGGAGTTTCGTTATGTCAGATATAAATAAAGTGGTTTTGGCTTATTCAGGGGGTCTTGATACCTCGGTAATCGCGAAATGGTTGGAGCAGACTTATGGCTGTGAAGTGGTGACGTTCACCGCCGACATCGGCCAGGGTGGGGAGGTCGAACCAGCGCGGTTGAAAGCCGAAGCTATGGGCATTAAGGAAATCTATATAGAGGATCTGCGTGAAGAATTCGTGCGCGACTATGTAAATCCGATGTTTCGTGCGAATGCCGTGTATGAAGGCGAGTACTTATTAGGAACCTCGATCGCTAGGCCATTGATTGCTAAGCGACTCATAGAGATCGCCGCGGAGACTAATGCCGACGCCATTTCCCACGGAGCTACGGGAAAGGGAAACGATCAGGTTCGATTCGAGCTAGGTGCCTACGCGCTTAGTCCAGGCATCCAAGTAATAGCGCCTTGGCGTACCTGGGATCTGAACTCGAGAGACAAATTGCTTACCTATTGTGCGGACAATAATATCCCCGTAGAGAAGAAGCGCGGAACGAAGTCGCCTTACTCCATGGATGCGAATTTGCTGCATATCTCCTACGAGGGTGACGTATTAGAAGATCCGGGTGCTGAACCTGAAGAAGATATGTGGCTTTGGTCTGTATCTCCGGAAGCAGCGCCGGATGTTGCTACTTATATCGAGCTGGAATACGAGCTTGGCGATATCGTCGCTATAGATGGCGAGAAAATGTCTCCTGCCACTGTACTGGCCCAGCTCAATCGCGTCGGTGGAGCAAACGGGATCGGCAGAGCAGACATAGTTGAGAATCGCTATGTGGGCATGAAGGCTCGCGGTTGTTATGAGACTCCCGGCGGCACTATTATGTTGAAAGGCCATCGCGCGATGGAGTCCATGACCCTCGATCGTGAGTTAGCTCATCTGAAGGATGAACTGATGCCGCGCTATGCGACCTTGATCTATAACGGCTATTGGTTCTCTCCGGAGCGAATCGCATTGCAGACTCTTATCGATGAGTCGCAGAAGTTCGTAAACGGTAAGGTGAGGCTTAAACTTTATAAGGGCAATGTAGTAGTGGTTGGCAGAGAATCTCAGGATTCTTTGTTCGATGAAGCTGTCGCGACATTCGAAGATGATGCAGGCGCCTACAATCAAGGTGATGCTGAAGGCTTCATCAAGCTTAATGCTCTACGGTTAAGAATCGCTGCGCAGAAAGGCCGATAGTAAGCCGCTACAACTGCATTCGTCGACTGGCTTATTCGGCATAGACTTTTTTGCGAAACTCGCAGAGGTCTTCGATAACGCAGGCTCCGCAACGGGGCTTGCGTGCCAGACAGACGTAGCGTCCATGGAGAATTAGCCAATGATGAGCATCGAGCAAGAATTCCTCTGGCACTAACTTTATTAGCCGGCGCTCCACTTCCAGCACGTTTTTCCCCGGCGCTATTCCAGTACGGTTCGATATCCTAAATATATGTGTATCTACGGCCATAGCGATCTGGCGAAAGGCTGTGTTCAGCACCACATTCGCAGTTTTCCTCCCAACCCCAGGAAGTGCTTCTAGCAACTCTCTTTTATTAGGGACTACCGAATCGTGTTCTCGAGCTAAAATCTCGCAGGTCTTGATGACGTTGACGGCCTTCGTATTGAACAAACCTATCGTCTTAATGTAGGTTTTAAGTCCGGTAACGCCGAGTGCAGCTATTTTTTTGGGAGTGTTTGCAACCGCATAGAGTTTCTCTGTTGCCTTGTTGACGCTGACATCGGTCGCCTGCGCCGAAAGAATTACCGATATCAACAGCTCGAAGGTGCTGTCGTATTTTAACTCGGTTTTGGGCTCTGGGTTTTCATGCCTAAGGCGTGTAAAGATTTCTGTTCTTTTTTCTTTGTTCATTCTTTGCTTAGCCTGCCGGTAACTCGCGCTCTTTTAATTGAAATAAGCTCTTCTGGCTCATCATGTGCCGTATTGCTTGTTAGCTGTGAAATTGAATTTACGAATGCGACTAGCAGGCCTAATAATATGAGTACACCTGCCTGGGTATTTGCGAATCGAAAGAAGCGGGCGTCGTCTAGATTGCTTGTTAGCGTTGCGAGTTCGCTGCTAGCGGGAAGCAATATCTGCCAGTTAGCAAAAAATGTCCCGCTAACCAATAATTCCCTACAAGTGGCGAGTAGCACGAGAGCGATGAGAAACCCGCATCCGGTTTTCGCTGCATCCAGTGTAGCTACGGGCCAGGAGGATTTTACGGCGACTGTCTCCATGCGAATTAAGATAGCCACGTTGCAGCAGATCAGCGGAAGATAAATGCCAAGCCTTAAGAATAGAGGGTAGAAGTAGAGTTGGCTTATTGTTTCTACGATGGTGGTGTAACTGGCAAGTATTAACATATACCAAACGAGGCGCCATTTGTACGGGATAGTCCCTTTTAATAGAGAGGTAGTAAGGCAGGAGAGGACGCAGACGAAAAACGTCGCGACACCGAGTACGATGCCATAGGCAAGAGTGCTAGAAACGGCCAGCACTGGGCTCAGGCCTAGCAGTTGTATTAGTACAGGATTGTTCTCCCAAACCATGCCTTCTCTTCCTGCCTGTAGTTCTAAATCATTCACGGTTTTGCTGGCGCCTCATTAGGGCGAGACCTAACGGAATTGCGGCGCAATCTATGCCCAAAGATGCGTGGTCTACAATACTGATCTAGAATTGGGGCGCAAAAATTACCAAATAATACGGCGAAAGCGATCGAATCGAGATAGCTGCCCCATACCCGTATGGAGTAGATGGATACGCCGATAATGACGCCGTAAACCAGCTTGCCAGTACTAGTAGTGGCGGCGCTAACCGGGTCCGTGGCAATAAAGAATGCGCCGATCATGGTTGCGCTGCCAAAAAGATGTAGATAGGGGGTGCCGTAAATAGCAACACTACCAGGGGCATAAAATAGGGCAGCGAGGGAAAATACCGTTGCGATGATCGCCAATGGTATGTGCCAGCTGATTATCTTCTTGTAGAGTAAAAATAAGCCGCCTAGTAGGTAGCCGATGTTGATTATCTCCCATGCAGTCTCTGAGCCTGTGGCAAACAGGGAGGCTCCGGATTCTCTGGCCGCCAATATTGCACTTTTTCCGGCCATCTTGAATTCGATAAGAGGGGTAGCCATCGCCAATCCATCGACAAATTCAGTGATGTCGGTGGCGCCTGATGCTGCAAATGGAAAGGCGAGTAATAGCGCCTGCTTGAATCTAATCCAACTCAATGGGCTTAGGGATTCTCGCTCAGCAGCTAATGTAGGAATGCCTAGATTATCGACGGTTAACGGTCCGTTTATTACCCCATTCGGGATATGCCAGCCAGTCATCTCTAGAGGGAACGCAAGCAACAACATTGCATAGCCGCACATCGCTGGATTGAATGGATTCTGCCCAAGCCCGCCATACAGATGCTTCGCAATCACTATAGCGAATACGATTCCAAGAGCTACAAGCCACCAAGGTGATCCAGGAGGAATGGCGATGGCGAAGAGCAGTGCGGTAACGAGTACGCTTCTGTCAGATAGGTGTGAACTTATATCTCGATTCCGCAACCTTAGCATTGCCGCTTCGGCAAACACGGCGAATGAAATCGCGATGGCTATGTTTATTAGAATCCCGAAACCAAAAAACCAGAGGGAGGCAAAGATGCCAGGAAGTAGCGCATACAAGAGTGTTTGCATGAGCTGGGCAATACTTCTGCCGCTGTGTTGGAAGGGCGCGCCGGCCTTTAAGCCGCTCATTTGTTCTTCTCGTTTCTGCGGAATTTGACTCGAGCCACTGCCGCTGCGATATCTTTGCTCGCTTGCTCCTTGGAGATAAAGCCTGCTTCGTCATTCTGCGCTTTAGGCGGTTGCTCGGCTGCTTGCATAGATTGCACGGGCGCATCCAATTTTCTCGACAGCGCCTGGTCTTTCTCTTTCTTCACTCGGTATTGGCGGAACTGGAATCTTTGCTGCCAGTAATCGCTGTATTCTAAACTTTGTCTGCGAGTCTCAATGAATTTCTTGCTCTCTTTGTAGGTGCTCACTAGTGGTAGTTGGCTAGGGCAGACGTAGTCGCAAGCGCCGCACTCAATGCAGTCAAGTAAGCCGTGCTCTAGCAGCTGTGTAGTATCTAATGTCTTGCTGAATGCAAAAAGTTGTTGCGGCAGGAGCTTGGAAGGACAGGCGTCTGCACAGAATCCACAGCGTATGCAGGCTTGCTCTGCTGCAGGGGCTTGTAATTCATTTGCACTCGCCGCGATGAGGCAGTTTGTCGTTTTACAAGTAGCGGCTTTATCACTATCAAGCTCGACCCCCATCAGTGAGCCGCCAACGATGCTCCTTTGTTTCCTGCCAGCATCGATCCCGCAGAGTTCGAAGAGGAAGTGTGCGGCGGTGCCGATGAGCACTTCAAAATTTTTCGGTGTCTTCAGTGCCTGACCACACAGCGTGGTGAATCGGCTAATGCAGGGTTTGCCTTCGACTATGGCTTCGTAGGCGGCATACGCGGTGCCGACATTGTGCATCACGATGCCCTGTTCAGTCGGATGCTGGCCTGTTGCTATCTCAATGCCCGTGACACATTGAATGAGTTGTCTTTCAGAGCCTGCGGGGTATTTACTGGGTACAAGTACCAGTTCGCAGCGTTGTTCATAATTGGCTTCGTTCTGTAGGGATTGTTTGATCGCGGCTATTGCGTCTGGCTTCGTGTCTTCGATAGCGATTATGCAACGCTGTGCTGCGCAGGCCCGTTGTAATATCTCAGCGCCCAACACTACGCTATCCGCACGTTCCCTGAGGAGCGCTTCATCTGCGGTGATGTAGGGTTCGCACTCCGCCGCGTTTATGATGAGAAATTCGATTGCAGGTTTACCATAGCCACTGAGTTTGTCTGCAGTAGGAAAGCCAGCGCCTCCCATGCCGATGACTCCCGCGTCACGAATTAGAGAAACTAAGTCTGTGCTTGAGAGCTTCGAATAGTCTGTGTGAGGCTCAAGTTGCAGCGCCTCATCATGACCATCTACTGTGAGGTTTATACAAAGTTGTTGCTGCTGCGAGTGGTCTGCAACAATCGAGTTCTCGATCGAAGTAATTACACCCGAAGTAGGGGCATGCACGGGCACGCCAGAACGGCCTTTGGCAGAAAGGCTCATAATTGCCAATTTCTGATACTTGAGCACTTGCTCTCCGATGTCGACTAGTCGGGTAATCTCTCCGCTACCCTCTGTGCCAATTGGGATAGTTAGCTGCGGGGGAATCGGCGTCGACATTATTCGCGAGCGCAAAGAGTGTTCTTTAAACGGCAGGGGCTGGATGCCGCCCGCTGTTCGTCTGGCAAATACTGGGTCGTGACCGAAGAATTTCGATGCTAGCTGCTTTAGAGTGCTCATGTGTTCATCCCAAGTGAGCAGCGCAGGTCGAAATAGGGCGGTGTCGTGTGCGAAATAGCGGGTGCTAAGTGGTTGATCATATCAATGCAATCTACAGGACAAGGCTCGACGCACAGATCGCAGCCCGTGCATTCAGAGGTAATTATCGTGTGCATGAGTTTAGGTCCGCCCAGAATCGCATCCACAGGGCAGGCTTGAATGCACTTTGTGCACCCGATGCATTCATCCTCTCTAATTACGGCAACACTGAAGTCTCTAAATTGGCCATGAGCTGGATCGAGGCCTCGGACAGGTTCGTTGAGCAATTCGGCGAGTTCCAAAATTGTCTCTTGGCCTCCAGGCGGACATTTATTGCTCGCCTCGCCCAAGCTTATGGATCGAGCATAGGGGAGACAGCCCGGATGTCCACACTGCCCGCATTGAGTCTGTGGCAGTGCGCGATTAATTCGATTCACGAGAGACCGCTGTGCCGTTAGCTGCTGGCGTAAGTATCGATTAATCTTAAGAAGGGCGAATGCAATGATCAGCAAGAGGCTGGTGCCAATGACGAGCTGTGTGAGCCAATGTGAGATCAAGGGTAGCATCGTTCTATGTCAATCCGGCGAAGCCAAGTAGGCTGATTGTTACGAGGCCTGCGGTAATGAGTTGTATAGCGCTGCCTCGAAACGGTGCTGGGACATCCGCGAATTCTAAGCGGATGCGCAGGGCGGCGAATCCTACAATCACCAGGGAATAGCCTAGTGCAGCACCAAAGCTGTAGGCGATACTTTCGCCGAGAGTTAGCACGCTAGTGCTACTTAATAGTGTCGCCCCCAGTACAGCGCTATTACCGCCCGTTAGAAATAGCAGCAGACCCTGCTGCCTTGTCGAGAAGGGAAAATGTCTCGTGACCAGGTGCAGGAAAAGCGTGGTCAATAGGGCGCTCGTCGCTACAAAGACAACTAGTCGAAAGAATTCTAGGTGAAACGGTATCAATATGAAGCGGTAGATGGACAGGTTAACCACAGAAGCCAAAAAAAGGACCACAAAGTTAAACAGAGCAAACTCGATTGCCTGAGGCAATCTCTTAGTCGAATAGAAAAGTGAGGAGACGCCGAAAAACTGAATCAATATCAGATTATTTACGAGAGCAGCGGCAGCAATGATGCTGAGGTAGTTTGTCACGAAGCGATGCTTCTCCAACGTTTAGCTAGGCGGCTACTTGAACGGGCCGCTAAAGCTGAGTGATAGCGAGCTGACGAATACTATCATGCCTGTAGGCGCCGAACAGCTGAGTCGATTTGGGCGTTCGACACAGCCGGTGAATCCACCTCGCAGATTCTAGTCTTTGAAAAGGTTGGCAGATTGACCCGCAGGTATCTGGTAGCGAGCAAGGATGTCGGCTTCGCTTTCGATAGCTTGTTGGTGATTTATGACTAACTGATAGCCATTCTTGTTTTCCATCACCACGTCATCGTTTTCGTTGTTCTTAATCAGATCGGAAAAATGAGCGAAGTCTCTCACTAGCTCACCATTAACGACCTCCACGATCCAGTTGCGCCAGTCGTGATAACCGAGGTTAACATCGGCGGCCATGACTTGAAGTGCCACTACCAATTGTCGTCGGTCCGGAGAGCTCCATTCGTTACGTGCTTGCAAGAGGCTTACCGGTGCTGTGCGACTCCAATCGTTGCCCCAGCGTTTTATGAGATTCATGTTGAGAGGGACGAATAAGATTCCTCCGTAGATATAGTATTCAGGAATTTTATCGAACTGTTCACCTGTAACTAGGCTGTAACTGTCGAGAGCCTCGCGCGCATCGAGGCTGGTCGTTTGAACTTCGCCTTGCCGAACATAAGTGATATCAACGGAGTCACCTACGTGGTGTAAATTTATCGCGTGTTTGTAATCTGTGAGTACATCTTCTGAAAGACGAATGCTGCCATCCTCAGCAATATCGAAATCGTCGATTTGAAGAATGACATCATTCTCCTGTAACACGCCCTGCGCCGGGGCATCGTCGAAGACTTTGATTACCATTACGCCGTTTTGCTCTTCGCTTAGGCCATAGGCTTTCTTTGCGGAGGGGCTGTCGAGAGTTTGTGTGCGAAAACCAAGGTCGGGAAAGCCATCGTGAATGCCATCTTCACTGTCGGTTAGTACGTGCCGGATCATGCTGGGTGGAACGAAGTAGCCAAGGTTCTCTGCGCGACCGCCGCTATTGGCTTGCATGACAACCCCGACGATCTCTTGATCGACTATGACTGGCCCACCGCTATTGCCAGGGTTGATAGCGGCGTCTATTTGACCGGCTAGTAGATAGGCGCCAGCATGCGAATAAACCTGCTGCTCGACTCGAGAGAGGATGCCTTTGGTGATGCTTAGGGATTTGCCGCCCATTGGGTATCCATACACGGAGACTTCCTGCAGTGGCTCGGGTAGATCGCCAATGCTTAGTGCCTTCAGATCACTAAAAAACCCGGGTTCGTCAACGGTTATTAGGGCGAGGTCGGCTTCGTGAGAGATGAAGGTGACTCTTGCCAGATAGCGTTGTGGATCGTTGTGCTTCTGTGCCTGTACATAGCTCGCGTTCGCTACGACATGTGCATTCGTCAAAATTTGATTGCCTGAGATAACCGAGCCTGAACCGCTGCTTTGCCGTGGTGTAAGTAAGCGCCACGGAGTGAAGTAGTCCGGTGCTGATTGCGTGGTGTAAATCTTTATCACAGAGTCTTCAATTGCTCTTATTTCGCTGTTTTGGGCCACCGCGCCGTTGCCAGCTAGGAAGGAGAACAAAGATAGCGTTAGCAAGAGCATGCAGGGCGGTTTGCCAAAAAAACTGTTAGAAAAACGCATAGCAGAAGACCTCTGGTTCGGTAGTTGATTCTCACATTGGCAGGATTGTACATGCCAACAGGCGATCGAGTGCGAAGCTTAATATGTTAGCGGCGACAGCGCCAGTCGCGTTACACGAGCTGGCAGGATGGTTTAGCAGCTTAGTTGGGCGGCAAGGCCTGCTGCGAACAGGACCTTTGAGGGATGAGTAATCTTGCAGGTGATTGCTGCAATCCTAGGCTTTGGGCCTAGGTGTTGAGATGCGGGAATTAGGTGATGCGCATACCAGGCTGGGCGCCAGCATGAGGTTCAAACAGCCAGATTTCTTTTCCACCAGGGCCGGCGGCGAGGATCATTCCTTCAGACATGCCAAACTTCATCTTGCGAGGCTTGAGGTTTGCCACGACGACAGTCAGCATGCCTACTAATTTATCTGGGTCGTACGCCGACTTGATGCCAGAAAAGACAGTTCGCGTAATGTCTTCCTCGTTTTTATCTTTGCCCAAGTTCAATACCAACTTCAATAACTTGTCTGCGCCTTCGACGTGTTCAGCGCTGGTGATTTCAGCAACGCGCAGGTCGACTTTGGCGAAATCATTGAAATCGATCTCGCTCTCGAAGCCGGTAGTATTTTCGGCTGGCTGTTTCGCCGTATCGGACTTCGTTTTAGCTTGTGCCTGTATCTCGAATTCTTTCTGAGTAGCATCTACCATTGCCTGTACCTTGTCAGTTTCCACGCGAGTCATCAGTGGTTTAAATTTATTGATTTTGTGCCCAACCAAAAGGTTATCGGCGTCATCCCATACTAACGGTTCGATAGCAAGAAACTGCTCTGCATCTGTTGCCATCTTGGGTAGCACAGGTTTTAGATAGCACATGAGGAGTCGAAAGGTATTGATGCCACTGCTGCAGATGGCCTGAAGCTCTGGTGATTGCTTGTCAGTCTTTGCGATCACCCAGGGTTCTTTGTCATTGATGTATTGGTTTGCCTTGTCGGCGAGGGCCATTATCAGACGAATTGCCTTACTGTATTCTCGTGCCTCGAAGTAATCCCCAATTTCGGTTTTAGCAGCCTGAATCTCAGCGAGTAGGTCGGGGTTGTCTGGGTTCTGTGCAAGGTAACCGTCGAAGCCTTTGCCGATAAAACCAGCACAGCGGCTCGCTATGTTTACTACCTTGCCAACTAGGTCTGAATTGACTCTCTGTGCAAAGTCTTCAAGATTCAGATCCAGATCGTCGATGCCGTTAGATAGCCTCGCAGCTAGGAAATAACGTAAATATTCAGGATTGAGATGGTCGAGATAGGTGCGAGCATTTATAAACGTGCCCCGTGACTTAGACATCTTCGTGCCATCCACGGTTAGAAATCCGTGCACGTGAACTGCGGAAGGTGTTCGGTATCCGGCACTAGTTAGCATTGCAGGCCAGAATAGCGTGTGGAAGTTGATAATGTCCTTGCCTATGAAATGGTACAGCTCCGTATCCTGACCATTCTGCCAGTAATCATCGAAGTTGTAGTCTGTGCGATCGCATAGGTTTTTGAAGCTAGCCATATAGCCGATCGGCGCATCAAGCCACACATAGAAATATTTGCCGGGAGAGCCGGGAATTTCAAATCCGAAGTAGGGCGCATCACGACTGATGTCCCATTCTTGCAGTTCTGTGTCTAGCCATTCTCTCAGTTTGTTAGCGACCGCATCTTGCAATGTTCCACTACGAGTCCATTGGGAGAGCATGTCTCGGAATTCGGGCAGTGCAAAGAAGAAGTGCTCGGAATCTTTCTCGATAGGTGTTGCGCCGGAGATCGAAGAGCGCGGATCGATTAGCTCGGAGGGGCTATAGGTAGAGCCGCAAGCTTCACAGTTGTCTCCGTACTGATCTTCCGCCTTGCACTTCGGGCAAGTACCGGTGACATATCGGTCTGCGAGGAATAGCTTCTTCTCTGGATCGAATAGCTGCGTGATGCTTCTTCTATTTATATGCCCGTTCTTATCTAGAACCTTATAGATGTGCTCGGAGAATTTTCGGTTTTCTTCGGAGTGAGTCGAGTGATAGTTGTCGAATTGAATTAGGAAGTCTGCAAAATCTCTCTGATGCTCATTGCTGACACTTTCGATTAGCTGCTCTGGAGTAATCCCCTGTTGTTCGGCGCTGAGCATGATCGCCGTGCCATGTGCATCATCCGCACAGACATAGACGCAATCGTTGCCTCGAAGTTTCTGTAGGCGAACCCAAATATCTGTCTGAATGGCTTCCATGAGGTGTCCCAGATGGATGCCTCCATTCGCATAAGGCAAAGCACTAGTAACCAATATTTTTCGCTGACTCACGTTCACTACCTGCTAGTTTTCACTGTCATTTAATGCGACAGCCCAGTTGGGCATCACTCTCGCATTCTGTGTTGTTACTTATACCGTTACTATTAGATTTCGATCATTTCGAAATCTTCTTTACCGACTCCGCATTCTGGGCACGCCCAATCATCGGGTATATCGTCCCAGCTAGTGCCGGCAGGAATCCCGTCGTCCGGCAGACCTAGAGCTTCCTCATAGACAAAACTACATACTAAACATTGCCATTTTCTCACGACTTTCTCCAGATATTGATTCGGCAAAACCCCTACGATGAGTTGAGCCTGCGTACTAAATTTGGACAACGATAGTCATCACGATAGGCGCCGCATCATACTGCAAAGGCTGAGTATTTTCAGCCTGTTTTTGCGCTGACTCGGTCGCCAAGCACAGCCTCAGAGAAGGAGCTGAATGAGGTCAAAGGGTAAATAAGTGATGATTCCATGATGGATTGCCTCTATCATCCGCGTTCTCTTGGCTACGCGAATTGGCAGAGAATCATGCGGCTATAGTCAGTGCGGCCCGAAGCACATTTAATCTTGGACAGAGAGCTATGAGTATTAAATCCGATCGTTGGATCAGGGAAATGTCAACCACGCAAGGAATGATAGAGCCGTTCGAGCCTGAACAGGTTCGTTACGTAGGCGGTGAGAAAGTGATCTCTTATGGCACATCTAGTTACGGCTACGATGTGCGCTGTGCCACTGAATTCAAAATTTTTACCAATGTACACACGACCAGTGTCGTGGACCCAAAGAATTTTGATGAATCCAGTTTCGTCTCGATCGATGAGCCATTCTGCGTTATTCCTCCCAATTCCTTCGCCCTAGCACGGACGATAGAATACTTTCGCATCCCGAAAGATGTGCTGACTATCTGTCTGGGTAAGTCGACCTATGCTCGCTGCGGAATCATCGTCAACGTGACGCCGTTGGAGCCTGAGTGGGAAGGCCATGTCACCCTCGAGTTTTCTAACACCACTCCCTTGCCTGCAAAAATTTACGCGAATGAGGGTGTGGCACAAATGTTGTTCTATCAATCCGACGAGCAGTGCGAAGTTACTTATAAGCAGCGCGGTGGAAAATATATGGGTCAGCTCGGTGTTACGCCTCCGAAAGCTTGACGGCCATTTTTACTGTGATTTCCGTCTTGCAACGATGTTTTTCTGGCGCTATATAGCCTTGTAGCTCGTATCCGTCAAATTCCTGGCGCTTTTGTGGCGCCCGTTAAAACCTTCAAAAATCAATACCACCTCTGCAGCCCTCGTACTATCTAGCTTGGCCAAAAAATATTCAGAATTACAACAGCTTGGAACAATAATTGCTCTGTATAGATGCAGTGGTCCGTCTTTACTCTGTGTGGACAGTAGGGCTTATACAAAAGAATTGAATTTAGGGGATTTTGTGTAGGCGGTTAACACGGCAAAGAAGACTGCTGAGCAACGTCATTTTGTAAACTAGTCGCGTTGCTAAACTCAATGAGTTATTCGTCAGAAGCGGAACTTAGTTTAGAAAGTAAAAGTTTAAATGGAATTGCAGAAGTAAAACAAAAAAACGGAGCATGCTAAGGCATGACAGCCAAGAGCTTTATCGCAGCAGAGGGACGATGCAGTACACAACAATTTCGCCATTGCCTTCAGGGCGCTGGGGAATTACTGCTGACTCTAAATGTTCTGCATGCTTTCAAAGAGATTGGCTTGGCCTTGTTGCCGAGATTTAACTACCCACTGAGTACTCTGTGGGCTCATGCCGGCTTTACTGGTATGAATCGCAATTATAAAAAATAGGATGATATAAATGACTTCGGCAACTGAAGCTAAAGTTTACGAACCGGTCTTACCAAATGGTGAAGCGTCAGATGAGAATCTAACGGCAGTAGTGGTGCGCTATGCGCCACTAGTAAAGCGCATCGCCCATCACCTATTGCTGAGAATGCCTGCCAGTGTTCAGATTGACGATTTAATCCAATCGGGAATGATAGGGCTGTTAGAGGCGGCGAAAAAATATGACGTCTCTAAAGGAGCGAGCTTCGAAACCTATGCAGGAATCCGAATTCGTGGGTCTATGTTGGACGAAGTCAGAAAGGGAGACTGGGCACCTAGATCGGTACACCGAAAGTCTCGGAAAGTTGCAGAAGCGATAAAGGCAATCGAAGCCCGTACCGGTAAAGATGCCAAAGACCCAGATATTGCCAAAGAGCTGGAGATCGACCTCAACGCCTATTATGCGATATTGCAGGACGCGAGCGGCAGCCGACTCTTTAGTTTCGATGACATCATGGAAGGCGATGATTCGGCTATCGAATTAGCCGCCGGTGAACTTCCAGGTCCTTGTGACGGCCTGCAGCGCTCTACATTCAAGGCACATCTAGCTAAAGCTATAGACGGCCTGCCTGACCGAGAAAAACTCGTGCTCGCGCTTTACTATGACAAGGAGCTAAACCTGAAAGAGATAGGTGAGGTGATTGGCGTCAGCGAGTCTCGGGTAAGCCAGATACACAGCCAGGCGGCTATGCGTCTGCGATCACGACTCTCGGACTGGGCCCGCTAGTCGATCGGCGTCAGATTGTCTTGGCGCCGCTGTTGCTTTTGGGCAGCAATAGCTTACCTTCTCCGTTATAATCCCCAGTCTAGTTAGCGGGAACACCATAGTTCATGTCATCTGCAGCGCCAAAAACCTCCTCGAATTCTATTACTGATAAGACCATGTTGGTTGTGCGTGATCTTTTCTGTGAACGCGATGACCGTGTGTTGTTTAAGAACCTGGATTTCGACCTGCCCGAAGGGCAAGTACTCCAGGTGCAGGGCAGCAATGGCAGCGGTAAAACCACGCTGATGCGTATTCTCTGTGGCTTGAACGATAGCTATGAAGGGTCAATCAAATGGTACGGGCAGGAAGTCGAAGATCAGGCTGCTAGTTTCTATTCTTCGCTACTGTATATAGGACACAGAGTTGGAGTAAGTAAGGTGCTAACACCGGTCGAGAACCTGCGCTGGAGTTGCAGTCTCAAGCAAGCTGTTAGTGACGAGCAAATTATGGAGGCGCTCAAGGAAGTCGGCCTGCGTGGATTCGAAGAGTCTCCTTGTTACACGCTATCGGCTGGCCAGCAACAAAGGGTCTCGCTTGCCAGGCTTATTATAAGCCCGGCGTCATTGTGGGTGCTTGATGAGCCATTTACTACGCTGGATACAAAGGGTGTGGCACAGCTGGAAAAAATACTGCAACGACAGGCTCAAGCGGGTGGTTCGGTCATGGTGACTACACACCACAGCTTGAGTATTGCTGAGCTAACCTTACTGAGCCTGGGTTAAGGTGGCGTCAATGACTGAAAAACAAACAACCACCTCTGCTGCCTTTATGGCAACGCTGAAGCGTGACTTGCTTATCGCGTTTAAGAAGAAGAATGACATAGTTAACCCGTTCATGTTCTTCATCATCGTCGTCTCGCTATTCCCTATCGGAATTAGCCCCGAGAGTGACCGATTGACAGAGATTGCTGCCGGCGTAATTTGGATATCGGTGTTGCTAGCCTCGATGTTGTCGATGGACAACCTATATAGATCTGATTTTGAGGATGGCTCGCTCGAGCAGCTATTACTTAGCCCCCATCCACTGTTTTTCCTAGTGCTAGCTAAGAATATAAGCCACTGGCTGGTTAGTGGTTTGCCGGTCGTGCTGGTGTCGCCTATTTTGGCGTACATGCTGGCACTACCCACTGAAGCTTATGGCACATTGGTATTATCCCTGCTTCTGGGTACTCCCATCATGAGTCTTCTCGGATCGATCGCCGTGGCGTTGACCGTAGGGCTTGGCAGCCGCGGTCTGATACTGGCAGTTATTACCCTGCCCATGAGTGTCCCCATCTTAATCTTTGGAACGTTGGCCGTGCAGTCCACATTAAATAGTCAGTCTCCGCTCGGTTATCTAAGCCTCTTGCTCGTCATGCTCTCGGTTTCCGTGAGTCTTGCTCCTCTTGCCTCGGCTGCAGCGCTTAAAATTAGCGTGAATTAGCTTGAACAGGTGCAGATAGGACCAATAACTGTATAACCGCGTATTTACAATGAGTTACAATACGTAACACGGTGGGCTCAGGGCTACGTGATATATTTGATCAGCTAAATAAGAAGAGGGTAGGCGTTCGTCATGTGGGTATGGTTCTTCAAACTAGGTTCTCCGAAGTGGTTCTATGAACTCAGCGGGAGATGGCTGCCTTGGCTGATCGCTGCAATGGTCATTTTTATGACGATTGGTTTGGTCTGGGGGCTGTTATTCCTCCCTCCTGATTATCAGCAAGGCTTCACCTCGAGAATCCTGATTGTGCACGTCGCGGTAGCAGGAACTTCCCTGGCCTTTTTCCCGTTGCTGCTTGTGGCGGGAACTATCACCTTGGTCTGGCGCATGAAACTTGCCGATATGGTGGCGAAGAATGCCGCTATTCTCGGTGCTTGGTTCTCGTTTATTACTCTCGCGACCGGCTCTCTCTGGGGAAGCGTGATGTGGGGAACCTGGTGGGAATGGACCGATAGCAGGCTAGTGTCGATGCTATTCCAATTATTTCTGCTGCTTGGCGTTATCTCCCTGCGTTCTGCCCTGGAAGATTCAGATACGGCGGCAAAGGCCTGCGCCTTGCTCTCTATAGTGGGTTGCATCAACGTAGTGATCATTAAGTATTCCGTCGAATGGTGGAATACTCTCCACCAAGTATCCAGCCCTGTGAATATGGATGCGAGCAGCCCGAACGGGCCAGAATTTTGGATAGCTACTTTAATAATGATCGTAGCGGTCTATCTGTTTTTATCGGTTAGTCTGATCTTGTCGACGCGCAATGAAATACTATTCAGAGAGCGCAAATCCCAGTGGGTTCAAGACTTGGTTTCAAAGAGCTAAGCGGGTTAGAAAGTTAAGAGCGAATAGTGTAGGAAAGTAGATGTTAGATGCAATACAGTTTTCAAGCTTCGCCGAATTTGTCGACATGGGTGGTTACGGATTTAACGTATGGTCGGTATATGCACTCTTCGCAATATTCGTCGCTGTTAACCTAATACTGCCTTTGCGCAAGAAGCAAAAAATCATTCGTCAGCTAAAGCGGCGCATAACTTTAGACGCTGAGATTCAAAGTGAAGATGATAGTAGTAGCGATTAGGCCCCATTAGAGTATTTATCGTTTCGGAGTAGTAGATGAAACCCCATAGACGTAAGAAGCTCGGAATTATTTTGTTTATAGCAGCCGGTCTTAGCGTTGCCGTTGGCTTTACCGCCTTCGCACTGAAGCAAAATATCAATATGTTTTATACACCAACTCAAGTTGCCGAAGGTGAGGTTGGGGCAGGCCAGCATTTTAGAATTGGTGGCATGGTAAAGACGGGAACCGTTCTTGGTGCGCCCGACAGTCTAAAAGTAAACTTTGTGACAACAGATTTCGTCAGCGATGTGCCTATTCAATATGAGGGAATCTTGCCTGACCTATTTCGCGAGGGGCAGGGGATTGTAGCTGAAGGTGAGATGGACGCCGCGGGTGTCTTTCAAGCGTCGCGAGTCTTGGCTAAGCACGATGAAAACTTCATGTCACCTGAAGTGAAGGCCGCATTAGATGCTGCAGGCGCTTCTGCCGATAACCATATGCCAGCGGGAACCAACTAGATGATTCCTGAGGTAGGTTCGTTCTCATTAATATTGGCGTTATGCCTTAGCATGATACTTGCCACTCTGCCTATTATCGGAGCCTATCAGAATAATTTTCTATGGATGAGCATGGCGCGCCCACTTTCGGCCGGTGTGTTTGTGTTCCTAGGTATAAGTATCGCAATCCTAGCTTACGCATTTGTTACCGACGATTTCTCTGTTCAGTTCGTCGCTGAACACTCCAATTCTCTGCTACCGGATCGTTATAAATTAACGGCAGTATGGGGTGGGCACGAAGGATCGTTTCTACTTTGGACATTCATGCTTGCCGGCTGGATGTTAGCCGTCGCCATTTTTAGTAAGAGTATGCCGTTGGAATTTGTCGCTAGAGTCTTGGGCGTACTAGGCTTCCTTATTACCGGTTACATTTTGTTCATGCTGGCGACATCTAATCCCTTCGATCGCATCGTGCCACTACCGCCAGTCGATGGTGCGGATTTGAATTCCGCGCTGCAGGACTTTGGTTTCATTATTCATCCACCGACTCTCTATATGGGTTACGTAGGCTTCTCGGTGGTGTTCGCCTTCGCTATGGCAGCGTTGCTGAGCGGGAAAATGGATGCGGCATGGGCGCGTTGGTGTCGTCCTTGGGCTAACGTTGCTTGGGCAATTCTTACTTTAGGTATTGCGCTAGGCAGCTGGTGGGCCTATTACGAATTAGGTTGGGGCGGTTGGTGGGCTTGGGATCCTGTCGAGAATCCACCTTTGATAACGTGGCTATTCGGCACAGCACTGATTCATTCCTTAGCGGCAACCGAGAAGCGCGGAGTGTTCAAGGCATGGACCGTGTTGTTAGCGATATTGGCCTTTGCTGGCAGCTTGCTGGGCACCTTTATTACGCGTTCAGGTTTGTTAACGTCGGTGCATGCGTTCGCGAGTGACCCTAGCAGGGGTTTTTTCATACTGGCTATCCTTGGCATTACCGTTGGTGGCGCGTTGTTATTGTTTGCATTTAGAGCGCCCCTAATGAAGAGTGAGTTTGGATTCGGTCTAGTTTCGCGAGAAATCCTATTACTCTCGAATAACGTTATCTTAGTGGTGGCTGCAGCGTCTGTATTCTTGGGCACATTATTTCCGATGGTTTATCAAGCGATCACAGACGAGCTGATCTCGATTGGCCCTCCTTACTTCAATGCAATCTTTATTCCGCTGATGGCGCTGCTCGCATTGCTTCTGTCTATTGGTCCCTTCA
>Ga0307986_10000025_pt1 | contig 93292 bp, 80 predicted proteins | sample EllFjometageno82_FD_203170 | JGI IMG/M metagenome (GOLD analysis project Ga0307986, IMG submission 203170) | Marine microbial communities from Ellis Fjord, Antarctic Ocean - #82 | ecosystem: Environmental > Aquatic > Marine > Unclassified | place: Southern Ocean | collected 2014-10-09 | reverse complement strand
CCGCAGACTCGCCTTGCTTACGAACCCATGCTGTTAGGTCTCGAGTGGAACACACCGTTTCTGGCAGGCGTTGCTCATAGAATGCTGCGACGTCGCGTTCGGCAACGAGCAGATCCGGTCTGCGCATCTTTTCTTCTTGCTTGGCTAAAGTGGCGAGCAATTCACGGTTCTGGTGGTAAACCTTTAGATCGGTTGAAATTTCGCCAGTAATCAACCCCTCTTGAATGAAGAGCTCTCTGGAAATTTTAGGATCAATCTTGCTATAACTTAGCAGCGCCTTCTCGATGATCACTAAACCGTAGAGCTGCACTTTCTCATAAGCCATTACCTGCTGGCGCTTCTTGCTCCAGTGTGGCTCAAAATACTCCCGTTTCACGAGATGCAGAGCCATCTCCTCAACCCACTCTGGCTGAATCTTCGCGGCGGTTGTTGCAAAAGTTTGTGACGTCTCAATCTGCTCGCCGCTAACTATCCATTTCGCGCCTTTACTAGCCAAGACAGAAGTAGAAAACAAGGAGAAGGTCTTATTCCGATTGCCACGATAATTTCGTCCATCGAGGCGTTTCGCTATTTGATTTAAAGAGCCACTGATCAGGCTTTTATGAACCGCCTCATAGTCACCAACCTCTGAGTTCATTCGAAGACCGAGCTTCTGACAGGAGAGAAGCAATTGGTGGTGGACCTCACGCCATTCACGCATGCGCATATAAGAAAGGAAGTACTTCTTGCAGTGCTTACGAAGCTGTCCCTGATTTAGATCCTGCCGCTTCTTCTCGTAGTCTTCCCATAGCTTTACTAGGCTTAGAAAATCGGAATCCTCATGATCGAATTCGGCTAACTGCTGCTTAGCCTGCTGTCTGTTCTCGCTAGATATTTCTCTCGGGTCTTGAATGCCCAGCGCACTGGCCATGATCTGCAGTTCGCGCAGGCAGTTCTGTGTGCTTGCAGTAATCAGCATACGCGCGTATCTAGGATCTACTGGTAGGACAGCCATCTTGCGACCGCTATCAGTCAACTGCCGTGAATGACTTAAAGCATCTAGCTCGATGAGCAGCTTTACACCTTCGTTAATTGCCCTAGGTTCGGGGGCATCTAGAAAGGGGAATTGTTCGATTTCTCCTAAGCGCAAGTGCTTCATGCGCAAGATTACAGAGGCGAGATTAGTCCGCATGATCTCCGGATCGGTAAATTCCGGCCTCGATTCGAAATCACTCTCCGCATACAGGCGAATGCAGACACCGTCGGCCATACGACCGCAGCGCCCCTTCCTCTGATTCGCACTCGCTTGAGATATGGCCTCGATCGGCAGCCTCTGCACCTTGCTCTGCAGGCTATAACGACTTATTCGCGCAAGGCCCGTATCGATAACATAGTTGATACCAGGAACTGTTATAGATGTCTCTGCAACATTCGTAGCCAAGACAATCTTTCTGCCCCGCCCCGGTTTGAATATTTTAATTTGCTCTGAATAACGCAACCTTCCATACAGAGGCAGGATGTCGACGTCACGATACTTTTGTTTGCGCAGCTTAGTCGCTGTTGCACGTATCTCTCGTTCGCTGCTGAGAAATACCAGCACATCTCCGCTTGACGATCCCTTCTGCTTGTCGTTCTTAATAATTTCTTCGACGGCTTTGATAATGCCATCGATCTGCAGATCGTCGTCAATCAGCTCTGTCGACGTCTCCGCGAGAGGCGCATATCGAGTCTCGACTGGATAGGTCCTGCCGGAAACCGCTACGATCGGCGCATTGTCAAAATGCTTGGAAAACTTCTCTACATCGATAGTGGCCGAGGTGACAATCAGCTTGAGGTTCTTACGCTTCTGCAACAGCTGTTTGAGATAGCCAAGCAGGAAATCGATATTGAGTGAGCGCTCGTGCGCCTCATCGATAATCAACACTTCATATTTATTCAGAAACTTGTCTTGCTGAATCTCGGCGAGCAGGATGCCGTCGGTCATTAGTTTCAGGTAACTCTGCTCGCTAGTATTATCCTTGAAACGTATCTGTGAACCGACACCAGCTCCAATCTGTGCACCTAGCTCGTCGGCGATTCGGTTTGCGACCGATAAGGCGGCCAGACGCCGCGGTTGGGTGTGACCAATAAGACCGCGCACGCCAAATCCAGCTTCGAGACAAATCTTCGGCAGCTGAGTGGTCTTTCCTGAACCGGTGTCGCCAGCGACGATCAGCACTTGGTGCTCACCGAGTAATTCTGCGATCTCACCGGCACGAAGACTAACAGGAAGGTTTTCTGGATAGGCAATCTTCAGAGGGATCGCTGCGCGCCTCAGTTTACAGGCACGCTGGGATTTTTCGATAGCTACCGTAGCAGCAGCTATCGATGATGCCAGATCCTTCTCTGATAAATTGCCACGCTCGATTCTGTTCAGCGTATTTTGCAGACGGAAAACATCTGCGAGCTGACAGGAATCGAGCTTCTGCTTCAACGAATCTAACACGGTTTTTCTACTTTCAGATTAAGGCTTGGAGGTAATTAGACTATTGTAACAACGCCTTGGCTAGGCCTTCTCACGCAACTCTCTATGGAGAATCTTCCCAATTAATGATTTAGGAATATCTTCGATTAGGACGAATTCTCTAGGCAGCTTGTAGGCCGTCAAGCCTTCTTTACAATGTGCCCGCACAGATTCGATATCGACATCTTTCAGGCTAGGTACAATGAAAAGCTTGATCGACTCACCCGTTTTTTCTGAAGGCACTCCGATTGCCGCGCTCTCTAAAACATCTGGGTGCCGATTGACCCAGTCTTCGATTTCGTTAGGAAAAACATTGAAGCCAGAAACAAGGATCATATCTTTCTTGCGATCGACGACCGATATATAACCATCATCACTGATTTCTACGTAGTCGCCCGTCTTGAACCAACCGTCACTAGTTAACGCTTCAGCCGACTCCTCTTCGTGTTGCCAGTAGCCCTTCATTACCTGCGGGCCGCGAACCCAAAGCTCGCCGCGCTCGCCTGCTGTCACCTCAACCCCATCATCACTCATGACCTTTGTTTCAGTCTCAGGAACTACAGGGCCTACGGTGCCCGCACGCTCCTCGCCTGGGATATTCACAGCCACTACCGGAGAGCACTCCGTTAAGCCATAGCCTTCGTATATTGGGCTATCTGTCGCCTTAGTCCATTCTTCACTGACCGACGTCGTCATGGCCATGCCGCCCGCGCCACAAAATTTCATAGTGCTAAAGTCAATACTGGAAAAGTCCTCGTGCCGCAACAAGGCAAGATACAAGGTATTGATGCCCACAAATCCACTAATGGGCCACTGTTTGAACAGCTTGATCATCCCTGCAGTGTCTCTAGGGTTTGTTACCAAGATGTTGTGATTGCCCGCATAGGGCATGGTGAGACAGTGCAGCAGAAATGCGTAGCTGTGATACAGCGGTAGCGGAGCTAAGATGTTCTCAATTTTATCGTCGATCACGCTGAGACAGCGAGATCGCAGCTGCATCATATTAGTAATCAAATTATTGTGACTCAGCATCGCACCTTTAGCGACACCAGTGGTGCCTCCCGTATACAAAATCAGCGCAATATCATCGCCCTGCCCAGCTTCGGGATAATCGAACGGCGGCACCGGCGTGTTAACTACAGCATGGAAGTCTGCGGCATTGCTGAGAGAGTAAGCTGGCACCAGTTTGCGAATAGTTTTAATGACAAAGTTTAGGAAGTGACGTTTTAAAGGTTTCTGAATATCGCCGAGCTGAGCCACGATGACTGTTTCGATATCGGTTTCTGGCAATATTCTTTCTAACTTGGCACAGAAGTTAGAAAGAATCACAATGCCTTTAACACCTGAGTCTTTGAACTGGTGCCTCATCTCTTGAGCTGTGTACAGAGGGTTCGTATTGACTACCACTAAGCCAGCTCGAGTCGCCCCATAGAATGCGATAGGAAACTGCAGAATATTCGGCAGCTGGATAGCAATTCTGTCGCCAGGTTTCAGGTTTGTTTGAGTAATCAGGTAATGAGCGAAGCGATCGCTCAGCTCATTTACTTCACTGTAATTCAGGGTTTTTCCGAAGCATGTAAACGCCGGCAATTGAGCATGCTCGCTACAGAGGTTGTCAATTAGCTGTGATAACTTTGAAAATTTTTCAGGACGCAGATCGTCGTTAAGTTTCTCAAGCATAGTCATTACTTCGTCAGCAGAGTCATGGCTTCTTCCAGACCCTTAACAGAAAGAGGAAACATTCGATCTTCTACGAGCTCTCTGACCACTTCGATCGAGTAGCTATGCTCCCAAAAATCCTTAGGCGTTGGATTGATCCATACTACATTGTCGAATACATCTGTGAGTCGTTTTATCCAAACCGCACCCGCCTCATCGTTGTAATGCTCGATACTGCCTCCGACATGGGTCACCTCATAAGGGGCCATAGTAGCATCCCCTACAAATATGACTTTGTAATCTTTGGAATACTTATGAAGTATGTCAAACGTCGATGTCGTCTCCGCGTGACGGCGGACACTCTTTGACCATACAGATTCGTAAATAAAGTTATGGAAATAGAAATACTTGAGATGTTTGAATTCTGTTCGCGCGGCAGAAAACAACTCTTCACATAACTTAACATGCGGGTCCATCGACCCACCCACATCGAAAAACAACAAGACCTTCACCGAGTTGTGGCGCTCCGGCACCATCTTAATATCGAGAAGCCCCGCGTTTTTCGCGGTCGATGAGATGGTGTCGCTAATATCCAACTCCTCCGCCGCGCCGGTTCTCGCGAATTTACGTAGGCGACGCAGTGCCATCTTGATATTTCTCGTTCCGATTTCTACCGAATCGTCGAGGTCGCGATAGTTACGCTTATCCCATACTTTGGCGGCACTGCCATTGCGGCCCCCTTCCTGGCCGATGCGAATTCCTTCGGGGTTGTATCCATAGGCCCCAAACGGTGATGTGCCTCCGGTACCGATCCACTTGTTACCGCCCTCGTGTCGCTTCTTCTGCTCTTCCATTCGCTTACGGAACTCTTCCATAAGTTTGTCTAAACCTCCTAGCGCCTCGATCTTGGCTTTCTCTTCTTCGCTTAGCATCGACTCCATCTGCTTGCGTAGCCAGTCATCGGGAATTTGATACATCGCAAGGTCATTGATAGCATCGACGTTCTCGAAATATTTACCGAAGGCTATATCGAACTTGTCGAAGTTTTTTTCGTCTTTGACGAAGCACATACGTGACAAATAGTAGAAGTCTTCCACATTCGCGAAGATCACGTTTTGCTTTAGACATTCGAGCAGAGAGAATAGCTCAGTGAAGGAGACGGGAAGCCGTTCCTCCTTGAGGGTCATAAAAAAATTAATCAGCATAAATGAGCCTCTGCCAAGTCTAAGATTGCGCTGTACTAGGCTAGCTCTTAGCTCTATGCATGAAGGCCAATTTCTCTAACAAGTGCACATCTTGCTCGTTCTTTAATAGCGCGCCATAGAGAGGTGGGATAGCGTTTTTTGCACTGTGATTTTTTAGCACGTCTTCTGGAATGTCATCGGCCATTAACAGTTTAAGCCAGTCGATTAGCTCTGATGTTGACGGCTTCTTCTTTAAGCCGGGTATTTTCCGCACATCGAAAAACACATCCATCGCTTGAGAGAGCAAATCCTTTTTAAGATTCGGGTAATGCACATCGACAATTTTTTCCATAGTCTGGGAATCTGGAAATTCGATGTAGTGAAAGAAGCAACGACGAAGAAAAGCATCGGGGAGTTCTTTCTCGTTGTTACTCGTAATAATAACGATAGGCCGCGTTTTGGCTTTGATCAATTCCTTCGTCTCGTAGACAAAGAATTCCATCTTATCGAGCTCCAACAGCAAGTCGTTTGGAAATTCGATATCGGCTTTGTCTATCTCATCGATCAGCAGTATTGATTGGTCGCCTGACTCAAAAGATTCCCAGAGTTTGCCTGGCACGATATAGTTGCCGATATCGTGAACTTTATCGTCGCCCAACTGCGAATCGCGCAATCTTGAGACCGCATCGTATTCATACAGGCCTTGCTGCGCCTTCGTAGTTGATTTGATATGCCATTGGATCAGAGGCAGATTCAAGGATTTGGCAATCTGCTCTGCCAACATCGTTTTACCCGTACCGGGCTCGCCTTTAATTAATAAGGGTTTCTGCAGGGCAATTGCTGCATTGACGGCCATCTGCAATTCTTTTGTCGCTACATACTCTTCGGTACCGGTAAAATTCATCAATCTTTTCCACTGCTCAATTTACGTGCGCGTATTGTAAACATCAGACCCCTATTAATACAGAAAAAACCAGATCTTACGCTGCTATCAAGGATCTCTAGTCTTCCTGATCACAGATGACGCTATACCCTACTTTTTGCAGGGTTTTCCTGGGCGAACCCTTCTGCTCAGAAACCTGAATCTTCCCCTAACTAGGCCCTTTCCTATCTAAGCCCCTATCTCGACAAGTTTCCTGCCTCGTTCGCTGATATACCAGCGCACACCCTTCCTGCCGCCTATTCGACCAGCAAGAGATTTCAGTGTAAGAAAGTCCAATGTCTTAACCATGGTCGATTCATCGGTATCTGCTTCGCGGCATAAACCCGGTAGAGACCGATAGATAAACCTGCCGCATCCCAAGGTCTTTAGTACCTTAGACGATGTCGTATCCGCTTCATTCGCTACTGCTACGTCAGTCAGTCTGTCATCTTCCTTCTCTGTATCAATGAGTGGAAGCAACTCTTCTTGTAGTTGTTTTAACTGATACTGCAGCATATCGACCTTGTTGCTGGTAGCTCGGGGCTCGACACGTTGACCAGAAAGAATCTAGGTACGATGGCTACGGCCAGACATATAGCGACGTAGTTCAGGAAGTTTGCTGGATTGCCCTCACTGCCTACGATCAACGTACTTCCCAATACAGAGAGGATGAAAGGCACTAGGAACGTCATCAGCACGCCCAACATGATGCAGCGCCAGAGCAATCCGTTTTCGACAGACTGCTTATCACCGAGGGTAAAGTAGTTGATAACGCCGGCACCGACAACGAGCATGATAAAAACCAGGGAAACAAAATGACCAGTCATGACAAACCTCTGCTTGCTACGCTGTTGTTTTAAATTAGTAAATTACGAACCATTGGGGCTGGGAGGCAAATTCAAACAGAAAATTCGCGCGGGGGGAAGTTATTCGTTTCAGGCAATTACTTTATTATTTCAGGGGTTCTCTTCATCTCTTTGTTATTTAAGTCTTTTTTGTCTTTTCTCTTCTTAACGAAAGACATTACCCCAGCAAGCAGCAAGCCAAACAGCACCGCCAAAACAAGAGGCACGAAACTCCTGAAAGCAGCCTCAAAGCCTCCAGTGATAGCATCGAGGGCTGCCACCATAAGAGCTGGCGCCATTACGCTTTCCTGCGAATTGCTGTACCAGGGAGTAAAAATCACGGCTATCGCAACTGCACGGGCGCTATAGGAAGCCCAAACCGCCCGCTCGAATCGAGTTACTCTCCAAAAGATGCCGGTGAAAATTACCGCCGCGCCTAGATACAGGGTCCAAAAGAACCAGTAATTACCGATCGCATCCATTACGCCTTAACCCATCGAATAAGATGCTCTTCAAAACCATCGGGGTGCACATACTCCTCAGAGATCACCCTATCCTCGAGCAATATTCCTGCCGCTGCCATTTTTTTGCGTGAGCCAGCCAGCAGTGGATGCCAATCAAACAGCTTCTCGCCATTGAAGCGAAGTTTATAGGCGCATGTATCAGGCATCCAGGTACTCGTCTGAAGATTCATTTCTCGCACGTTGAGACAATCGGGCACTAATTCTGTTCGGGCCTCATAACAGCCACAGAGGCTGGTCTTTTCATCGAAGTAACGGCATACAATCCGCGTATAGCTAACCTCATTACTGTCCTCGTCGGCAAATTTCTTCAGACAGCAACGTCCACATCCATCACAGAGTCCCTCCCATTCTTTGGAGTTTAGCTCGTCCAACGGCAGCTCCCAGAATTTGGGCCGCAATCCAGTGTCAGCAACAGTCATCAATCGCCCTTAGTGATTATCGCGGTTAGCTCAACTTCTAACAGTTCACGACGCCACCCCACAAAGTCGCCCGACCATTGTAACTTCCCATCTCTTTCGAAACTTCTGAGTAATTCCACGAGAAATTTCTTGCGGCCTAGCAACTCAGGAGACATGCCCAGCTCCTCCGCCTTCGCATTAGCCACCTGCTTACTAAGCTTCAGTTTATTTCTAAGAGGTGCGCTCAGAGGCTTGTTTAGCAGAGCTGTGTCTACTGCGCTTCTACTCGATGAGTCGCTAAGCAATTGATATAACTCTGATCCGTTACGCGACAGGAAACGGCTATCAACACTTTCCGCATCGCTAACGTCGCCCAAGGTAAAATCCCCTGACCTGATAGGACCGGAAACGGCAGCACACAGACTCAAGAGATCGTTGTCCTTCACGATCCAACTGCGTGGCTTGTTTCTCTGCCGCGCTTTCTGCTCGCGCCAAACACAAAGCTGCTGCAGGGCTTGTAACCCCTGATTATCAAGGCGCCAGGCATTACTCACACCCGTATAGTAAGACTCCCACTGCGACTCTTCCTCAAGCCGACGAGCAATGACGAGCTGTTGCTTACATTCTGCCCGCAACCAATCCGCCATGCCTTTAAGTTCGATCTGATTGCTGAGGATTTCACGAACCTGCAGCAAGTAACGGACATCAGCGGCGGCATAATGAATTTGCTTATCTGACAACGGACGCTTAATCCAGTCCGAGCGCGTCTCGTCTTTTGCTACCACGACGCCAAGCAACTGCTCGATCAAGCCTTGATAGCTAATACTAAATCCAATACCAAGGAAGGCGGCAGCGAGTTGCGTATCAAATAGGGAAACTGGCAAACAACCCAAGAACGTTTGTAACAAGCTCAAGTCTTCGCTGCAGGAATGCATTACTAGTGTGACTGATGGCGTGCTAAGTAACTGCTTGAATCCAGACCAATCATCAATCGAGAGAGGATCTACCAGATAGCAGCACTTACTATCGGCTATTTGCAGCAAGCCGATACGCGCATAGAAAGTACTGGTTCGCTCGAACTCCGTGTCTACAGCGAGGAATTCCTCGGCAGCCCATTCCACGCAGAGAGCATTTAGTCTAGCGGTATCACTAACATATTCGATAGGTACGCCGTCACAAGATAGAATTTCGCTCAAGGTTGCCCCATGGACTTGCGCCCTTCGAAGGCGTAGGTCAGTGTACTGCCATCAACAAATTCCAGCTCGCCTCCCACGGGAACACCGTGTGCGATTCTGGAAACCTGCACCGAGGAGTTTTTCAGCTGCTCGGCTATATAATAGGCGGTAGCATCGCCCTCAACGTTTGGATTACAGGCGATAATAATTTCCTCTATATCATTGTTTTCCACTTTGTCCAGCAACTGACTTATTCCTAGCTGCTCCGGGCCGATGCCGTCAATAGGCGACAGGTGCCCCATAAGGACGAAATAAATTCCCCTGAACGAGCCAGATTGTTCAATTGCGAAAATGTCGGCTGGGGATTCCACTACGCAGCATATTTTTTGATTCCGGGACCTGCTTGCACAAATGCGGCAGGTATCTTCTTCTGTGAGCGTGCGGCAGCGGATGCAGTTTCCCACTTCGTTTATAGCAACGGTCAGTGATTCGCTAAGCTTCTGCCCGCCCGATCGGTTTCTTTCCAGCAAGTGCAGGGTCATGCGCTGTGCCGATTTGGGTCCGACACCTGGAAGGCAGCGGAAAGCCTCAATAAGCTGATCAATTAGGGGACTGGAATTCACAACTACTCCTAGAAAGGAAACTTAAAGCCATCGGGCATGTTCATCCCGCCAGCCATGCCGCTTAGTGATTCTTTATTCTTCTCTTCGATCTTTCTAACGGCGTCATTTACAGCGGCCGCGAGTAGATCTTCGATCACGGCTTTGTCTTCGTTCATCAACGAATCGTCGAGACTAACGTTGATGACGTCATGCTTCCCGTTCATCGTGACGCTGACCAAGCCGGCACCAGACTCACCTTCCGTTCTCGTTTTAAGCTGCTCTTCTTGAGCCTTTTGAAACTTCTCTTGCATTAGTTTCGCTTGCTTCATGATTTCGTTCAAATCGGTCATGCTCGTTACTAATCCTTATGAGGCGCTATAGTTTCTTTCTCTAGGGTGCCAGAGAAGTGCTTCAGTAATTCCTGCACATTCTCATCACTCTCGAATTCGTTGACCATTGCAACATGCTTCTCTTTTTTAAGTCTCTGGCTCAACATCGACGGCGTTTCATTCTTCGCGTCCCCAATCTCTATTTGCACTAAAACCTCGCAAGCAAAATAGCCGCTCAATGCCTGGGAGATTTTCGGCAATAATTCTTCGCTGAAAACTGCGCTCTGAGAATGGTCCAATACGAAATGAATGCTGTTTGAATCTACTCTTTGAAAGTCCGAATTGGCAAGAACGTTCGCTGCAATGCCGCTTATTTCGAGTTGTGGATAGAGGCGCAACCAACTCTCCGGACTTAATGAATCTAGCGTAATCGTCCCAATCGAAGCTACACTGACTGGCTTGTCGCTTGCACTTACTTCTTTAGCGTCTTCTCGTTCTTCTCGCTGAGTATCTATCGCCTTGCCGCCCGCTGCCTCAGCACTATCACCTTCGACATCGATCGATTGTTCAGTATCGAGATCAGCAGGCGCCTCGATAAGCTCCTCACTTAGTCGCTCAGACTCCTGATGCGGCTGGGCGAATTCAAGCTCTTCAGCTAGCTTATTCTTTTTTTTTTCGCTTATCCCAGCGCTGCCCGCGGCGTCGCCCGATTCATTTGACGTTGAAGGACCGGTACTTTTTTTAGGACCCGAACCAATAGGCTCCAATTTAGCCGGTTCCAAGTCAGTAGGTTCGACATAACTTGGAGAAAACACCAACATGCGAATCAACAACATCTCAAAAGCTGTCCGCACCTCAGCCGAGAGACGCAGATCTTCCCTGCCCTTTACCCCCATTTGATAATACAGCTGCACATCTTCAGCGCTGATCAAGGAGGCCAACTCTAGTATTTGAGGCATGTCGCCATAGCTGTTGTCCGCAGCCTTCGGCTCGATCTGCGCAATAGCTACACGATGCAATGTGGATAATAGGCTGTCTAGGGTATGACTATAATCTGGGGTCTGTTCTGCGATCTCACGAATCAGCTCGAGGATCGTTGAGGCCGACCGCGACGCCATACCTTTTAATAGTGCATAGACTTGTTTCTGCGGCGGCACGCCCAGCATCTCGATAACGCCGTCGGCGGCGACTTTACCCTCACAGTAGGAGATGGCCTGGTCAACAAGCGTAAGTGCATCGCGCATGCTTCCGGAGGCAGCCGAGGAAATCTGCCACAGCGCTTCCTCCTCGAACTCTATCCCCTCTTTCTCCAACACAGAGCCTAGATATTCGGCAATCAACTGCGGGCTTAAATTCTTCAGATTAAACTGCAGACATCTCGAAAGGACCGTAATCGGCAACTTCTGTGGATCCGTGGTCGCGAATAGGAACTTCACATGAGGCGGCGGTTCTTCGAGAGTCTTGAGCAAGGCGTTAAAGCTATGGTTAGAAAGCATATGTACCTCATCGATGAGATACACCTTGAATCGACCTCTGCTAGGCAGGTACTGCACATTTTCTAGCAGCTCACGCATTTCCTCAACTTTCGTGCGTGACGCCGCGTCGATCTCGATGAGGTCTATGAATCGTCCTTCGTTTATCTCCTTGCAAGAATCACATTTTTCGCAGGGGACAGAGCGAATACCCTCCTCGCAGTTTAAACACTTTGCGAGTATGCGAGCGAGCGTGGTCTTACCTACACCTCGAGTGCCGGTAAAAAGATAGGCATGATGCAGCCGCTCATTATCCAAAGCATTAATAAGGGATTTGAGAACATGAGCCTGTCCAGCGACTTGAGAAAAGTTACTGGGTCGCCATTTGCGGGCTAGGACTTGATAGCTCATCAGATTTCTTCGTTGATAGTCTGGCCGGTGTACATACCTAGGACAGAATTATCGGCTCTCGTGAGAATGTGATTAGAGGCAGCCCTTGCCAGCCACACCGCGGCACATGAGTCAGCTACTACCGTTGCTCCCTTCCGGGCCTGGCGGGGTTTATAACTTATCATTGCGTGGGGACCGACAAGAGTTACCAGAGCGCATAATACCATAGACGACAGCGTAAGCAGTGCCGGAATAACAGAAAATCTTATCCGATTCGCGACTACCCCCACTGCCCTATTAGCGAGTTGCTATGGTAAAGAGAGCGTTAGAACCTGAGAATCTTGCCCGCCACCCAAGGCGAGGGAAATATACTGCTTACCGTCTACCGAATAGCTCATCGGTGTTGCCTGAGGCGGCAATGGCAATTCGATCTCGTGAACTACCTCGCCATTAGCTTTGTCATAGGCACGCAAGAGGTTCCGACCATTGTCGGATTGCGCAATAAACAACAAGGTCTTAGTCAGTACCGGGCCCGTTCTACTAGGACCGCCCACAGGGCCTGGATCCAGGATGCCCATATCGATGATCTTCTGCCTGATGCCCTCTCCATGCGCGACCATCCACTCGTGTTCGCCAGTGTTGAGGTCAATCGCCGTGATTCTCCCATAAGGAGGCTTCGTCAGGGGCAATCCTTGCGGACCTCCCACATTGCTTGCTCCGCCTCTGGCATAGAGCAGATTTGACTCATCAACATCTGCCTCGACTAACTGCACGACGATGGGGATAGTTGCCGACGGCACGTAGAACATTCCCGTCTCTGGATCGAATGAGGCCCCTGTCCACCAGCCGCCTCCACCCCATCCTGGCATATTGATAGTGCCGCGCAGAGAAGGCGGGGTAAAAAGTGGGCCGTAGTCGAACCCTTCTATTATCTGCAATGCCTCTCGGCGCAGCTCAGGAGTGAAGTCGATTAAGGTTTCGTCGGTAATGCCTTGCACTGCAAACGCTGCTGGCTTCGTTGGATAGGGTTGAGTTGGAGACAGTGTCTCGCCCGACACCGTGCTCTGCGGTACGGCTCGCTCCTCGATAGGCCAGACAGGCTCGCCTGTTACCCTATCGAAAACATAAGTAAAACCCTGCTTAGATATCTGCGCAACGGCCTTGATAGCACGCCCATCTACAGTGATGTCGACTAGGGTAGGTGCTGCAGGAAGGTCATAGTCCCAGACACCATGATGCACCATCTGGAAATGCCAGAGGCGCTCTCCCGTCGACGCCTTAACAGCTACGAGACTCTCGGCAAATAAGTTATCGCCTTTTCTCAAGCCACCATACCAATCGTTGGTAGGTGTGCCGATGGGAATATAGGCGATGTCTAATTCGTCATCTGCGCTCATTATAGTCCAAGAATTTGTGTTGCCCGTATACTCCCAGGAATCATCTTCCCAGGTGTCGTTGCCGAACTCTCCAGCCTGAGGAATGGTGTGAAAAACCCATTCGATCTCACCCGTATCAGGATTAAAGCCGCGCACGTGTCCCGGTGGCATTTCCTTCGTACTAGGAACATCGTTTATGATGGAATTTACTATCACCGTGTTGTTCGTGACCAGTGGCGGAGAAACAACGCCGTATTGCCTTCTATCTATCTCACGACCCAAGCCTTCGGCCAGGTCAACTTTGCCGCCATCACCGAAACTGCCATCAGGCTCACCGGTTTCGAGGTTGAGCGACCAGAGGTTCGAATCATTGGTGGCGAAGAAAATTCGCTTCTTGTCTCCCTTCTCCCAATAGGCAACACCTCGAGAGTTATAACCTAGGTTTGCGGGGCGGCCTGACTGCCATGCATTGGTATCGAACACCCACTTCTCTTCGCCGCTTCGCGCATCCAAAGCAACTACTCGACCAAAAGACGTTGGGATATACATTACGCCATCTATCACTATCGGGGTGGCTTTGAATCCGGCCGGCATCGCGCGGAAGTTTTCCTCGCGTATATTGTCTGCGACGGTCGCGTTGTCGACACTATTCCAGCTCCATGCCGTCGTTAGGGTGCTGACATTGCTTCCGTCAATCTGATCAAGTGGAGAGTATTTTTGGGAGCCGTTGTCGCCGCCGTAACTGGGCCAGTCGGCAGCCTGGGTCGCCATTGTGGCTAAGGCAAAAAGCGAAAATATCAGGACCTTCAGAGATGTTCTTTTGAGCATACTGCCCCCGGGGTGATTGAATTATTTGCTTTGGGGATACTACCGCAGGGGATGTTGGATGGGTACTGCTGGTATGGTTGTTATATGGTGGAAATGGGTGATGAGTATGATCAGCCGTAGAGGGACGGCGATTGTTCTGGAGTGGGCTGATGGGCCGGGAGGGATTGATTCGATAACTAGCTTAGCTAATTATCTCGCCCTGCAAGCAGCCTTTGGCTGTCTGCGGAGCTGCGCTCCTTTGACTATGGATTTGGCTTAGCCAAATTCAGGACCCCTGCGGGGCGGCCTGCGCTCCTGTCGTGCCGGAGAGTTCTTACCCGACTGAAGTCGGGTTTTTTATTTATTGGCGGTGAGGGAGGGATTCGAACCCTCGAAGCCTTACGACTTACACACTTTCCAGGCGTGCTCCTTCGGCCACTCGGACACCTCACCATAAACTTGTTCGCACTTTGCCTGCTGCGAAAGCGGCGTAACCTTAGCTCACCGCTTGTTTGAATTCAAGCTCGCACTCTATTGCCTAATGAGTCGAGTGTTCACTGAGTCAGAGGTTACTGGCGCTGTACTGCGGTATACATTGATATCCAGACCGCCACGGCGGAGGAAATTCATTCCCACTCTAAGTTCGCTAGGCCTACATTTGAGCATGATGTCGCGGAAAATGCGTTCGGCACACTCCTCGTGATAGCCCTGATGCTCTCGGAAGGAAATTAAATACTGCAGCAAATTCGATTCGCTGATCTTTATACCAGTGTAGCGTATCTCTATACTTGCCCAATCTGGCTGACCAGTCACTGGGCAGTTCGATCTAAACAGATCCGAATAGAGAACTTCGTCGTCGGCATCAGCATCGGCAATATTCAGCAATTCAACATCCGGCTGCTGTGCGCCAAGTTCGACATCGATGTGATCTATACACCTCCCCGCCCTTGCGCCAGATGCCCCACCCTCTATTTCGTCTAGCGGATGTATCACTACCTTTACTTCAGAGCGACTAACCGATGAAAGATCTTGCTCAATAAGAGACCTAACTGTCTCCCGGTTTTTGTAGCGTTCTTGATTCAGTGAGGTGAGATAGAGTTTCAACGACTTCGATTCGACGATGTTTTCCGATTCGGAATTGAAATAGAATTCGCCTATCGCGACCTGCGGCTTGCCTGAACTGTTCAGCCAGGACAGCTCATAGGCCTGCCAATGATCGAGGCCAAACATGCGGGTTTTTTTATCGATATCTAGCAGCGAGCGACTAGCCCAACGCGGTATCGGATACAGCACATCAGGCTGGTACTTTTGGGGGTGTTCAGTCTGACTGCCGAGAGGATTGTCCGTCATAATATTTCGGGGCTACTAGGTTCTTAGGCCAGTTCCCTTGCGTAGTAACAAGATACAGGAAGCAAACAATATCACTATGAAGACGCAAAGTATGAAGAACGCCCAAGTGACATTAACATCCGAAGTCCCCAGAATTCCATATCTGAATGTGTTGACCATGTAGAATATCGGATTAAGAGCCGAGACAAATTTCCAAAAAGGAGGCAGCAATTCTACCGAATAGAACACCCCGCCCAAATAGATAAGCGGCGTTAGTACAAAGGTAGGAATAATGGAAATGTCATCGAAGCTATTGGCAAATAGCGCGTTGATAAAACCGGCAAGCGAAAAAACAATAGATGTTAGGAGAACGACGGTGATAGTGATAAACAGATTCTGAATTTCAAGATCAGCAAAGAACAGAGAGATAAAGGTTACGATTGTTCCTACAGCCAATCCTCGCGCCATCCCTCCAACGATAAAGCCAGAGAGGATAATGTAATTCGGCACTGGAGATACTAACAATTCTTCTATGCTATGTTGAAATTTGTGACTAAAGAAGGAAGAGACGACGTTAGAATACGAGTTCTGTATTACCGCCATCATGATCAGGCCAGGCACGATAAACTCCATGTACTGGAACCCGCCCATCTCACCAATGCGTCTACCTACCAAATTACCAAAGATCACAAAGTAGAGCCCTATTGTAATCGCGGGCGGCACGAGAGTCTGCAGCCAGATGCGAGCGAATCGGCGGATCTCTCTTCTGACTATTGTTTCAAAAGCTATGTATTTATGATTCGAGAACACAGTGATTTTCCTAGTCGTTGCCTTCGAGCTTGGACAAGAACAACTGCTCAAGCCTATTCGTCTTGTTTCTCATGCTATCTATTTTTATTTCAGCCTTACTAAATACGGCGAACACCTCGTTGATACTAAGACCACCGGATACCGTTACCTCGATGCAATGCTCATCGACGATTTCGAGACTCGCATTCTCCAATTTCAGGTCAAAGCCTGACGGAACCTGCGAAGTTGTTTCCAGAATATAGACCTGAGAATCGAGCTCATTCAGCAGCTTGCGCATGCTGGTGTTCTCAACTATCTTGCCTTCATCAATGATGGCGATATTGCGGCAGAGCTGCTCCGCCTCTTCTAGATAGTGCGTCGTCAATATAATCGTGGTGCCGTTATTGTTTATCTCAGTTAGAAATTCCCACATCGAGCGGCGCAATTCTATGTCGACACCTGCTGTAGGCTCATCAAGTATCAGCAATCTTGGCTCATGGACGAGGGCTCTAGCAATCATCAGCCGCCTCTTCATACCGCCGGAGAGAGTTCTGGAGCGCTCATCGCGCTTCTCCCATAAGCCTAACTTCCGCAAATACTTCTCACAGCGCTCTGCTGCGAGCTTTCGCGGCAAACCGTAGTAACCCGCCTGTGTCATGACGATGTCGCGGACTTTCTCGAATAGACTGAAATTCACTTCCTGCGGAACGACGCCGAAATCTAGTTTCGTCTCGTAGACATGGGTGTCAACATTCTTGCCAAACACCTCTACAGAGCCCGATGTCTTGTTGACCAGCGTTGAGATCACCCCAATCGTGGTTGATTTGCCCGCACCGTTGGGTCCAAGCAATGCGAAAAAGTCACCCTCTTGAACTTCGAGAGAAATACCCTTAAGCGCCTCGAAACCGTTTGCGTAGGTTTTAGCCAGGTTTTGAATAGAGATTGCTATGGTCATTACAAGTAGTCTTCAAGTGTTGTGTTTGCGGCATGCGCTGATGCCAGCAGGAGTATGTCGATTGTTAATACGATTGGCAACTCAGTAGCCGCGGCACAAGCAGGAAAAGTAGACGCAGAAACAGATACTCTAGAAATAGAAAAGCCCGGCGTTAGCCGGGCTCTTTTATATGGCGTCCCCTAGGGGTTTCGAACCCCTGTTGCCGGGATGAAAACCCGGTGTCCTAGGCCACTAGACGAAGGGGACTTAAGACTTTACATAGCTGCTCTCTCAAGCAGCGGGGGATTCTAAGAAGCTTGGCCTGCCCAGTCAAGAGCTAAGCCACAATATTCGGATTATTTATGCTTACTTCGCAAAAAATGAGCAGCTTTCTCAGTTTACTTGGCGCCAACGGCCCTATTTGGCAAAATACTGAGCCTTTTACCGCCCCTCCATTAAGCACAGGGCTGGAACAGATGACTCCATCAATCCTAGGTATCTTGACCCTAAAATTGGACTATGCCATCCTCACATAAGGTTCTGTTCTCTCCAAAAGGCTGTAAAAACAGCGCAGACGTACAGACCTGATTAAATCGGCCGATGCAATCAGGGTGCCGATAAGAATAAGCCTCTTTAACAGAGGCCGTTGGGGATACTAGGAAACCAACCATGAACGATAAGCGTCAAAAGCAGGTTGGTGATGCTGGTGTAAGCATTGATCAAAAATTGATCGAAGAAGGCACCGCTCAACTCAATAGTGAAATTCAGGTTTTAGAAGCTTGGCTCACCGAGCTCGATTCTTCAGACAAGGAGAATTCCGAGGTGCTCGCCGCTAGGAAATCCTATAAGGATATGCTTAGCAGTCGCAAGGAAATGCTCAGCACACTGGCAAAACAGTCAAAACTCCAGTCCGTCGGCCAGAATTAGCCAAAAACCAAAACATTAAAGATAGTGAGGGTACTGATTGCTGATACCTTCGAACAAACCTAACACCCGCCCCTATTAACTCAAGAATCCGCTCCCATGCTGTCAGATCTCCAGGCTAGAACCATGCTGTCACTTCAGGCAGCTATGAATGCGAAGGTAAACCCAAATTGGGTGGCCGCTCGTTACCCTTATATGCGCGCCGTAGTTATTGAGGCCGCTGAAGCAATCGAACATCATGGCTGGAAATGGTGGAAAAAACAGGAGAAGGATCTTCCTCAGCTGCAGATGGAACTGATAGATATCTGGCATTTCCTCCTCTCGGAGATCTTGCTTAACGAGGAAGGTAGTGAGACTGCGGCATTACTTAAGCTGACCAAACAGCTCGAGACCATCGAGGGGACTCAGCAGGTCGATTTCGATGGCAAATCGTACAGCTTAAACTCGATGGAACTGCTAGCCCAGATTGAGCTGCTTATAGGAATCTCTGCTGCTCGAAGGATCGAGCTGTCGGTATTTGCCGCGATAATGAGCAATTGCGAGATGGATTGGACTGAGTTGTACTGCCAATATGTCGGTAAAAACGTGCTTAATTTCTTTCGCCAGGATCATGGCTATCAGGATGGCAGCTATCAGAAGATGTGGAATGGTCGTGAAGACAATGAGTATTTAGTAGAGGTAATGGCTGAGCTTGACCCAAGTGATGCCGAGTACAAAGACAAACTCTACTCGGCTCTGCGTAATCACTACCCAAACTAGCTCTCGATTTACCCGGCTTACTCCAAGCTTGAGCCTACTAGTAGTAAGCGTTCTCTTTGACAGTGTGATCTGTAACGTCCCGCACTTCCTTCAACTGCGGGACCTGTTCTAGCAAGGTCTTCTCTACGCCATTTTTAAGCGTTACATCGACCATGCCGCAACCCTGACAGCCCCCACCGAAGCGAAGAACAGCAACATTCTCTTCAAAGATTTCTTCGAGAGACACATTGCCGCCATGAGCGGCCAATCCAGGATTGACCTCGTTGTACAGGATATAATTAACCCGGTCTTCGATTGGGCTATCGTCGGAGATCTTAGGCAAACGGGAGTTCGGTGCCTTAATAGTGAGCTGACCACCCATGGAGTCCTTAGCGAAGTCCACTACAGCCTCTTCTAGGAAAGGTATGCTTACCAGCTCTATGAATGTCTTGAAGTTCTCATATTGCTTCACTTCGTCGTCTTCTTTTTCTTCTCCAGGCCGACAAAACGAGATGCAGGTTTCGGCTTTCGGTGTGCCTGCATCCAGAATGAAAATTCGCACTGATATACCCTCGCAATCTTGCTTCTTGAGCAACTCAGTAAGGTATTCTTGTGCAGATTCAGTGATGGTAACCATATGTCTTTCTCGCGCTAGTGTTTAAGCCAGCGTGAATAATACTCCAATCAACTATAAATTAGAATACCTGAGTGAAATACTTGGTTATTTTCACAATGCCGTGAGCCTCCATATTTGCTAGACTTAGCGGCTTTTTCGAGCAGCGATCTTATATCGGTCAGTAAACAGCAAATTGAGCCCAACAACATGAAAATCAGCGAATCAGAAACACTTCTCCGCAGCCTACTCCAACAGCGCATTTTGGTGCTCGATGGCGCTATGGGAACCATGATTCAGTCACACAAACTGTCAGATGCTGATTTTCGCAGCGACCGCTTTGCAGATTTCCCCCATGAGCTGGGAGGCAACAACGACCTGCTCTCACTGACTCAGCCCGAAATAATCAAGCAGATTCACCTCGCCTATCTACTCGCGGGCGCAGATATAGTAGAAACCAATACCTTCAATTCGACGCGCAGCTCTCAAGCTGACTATCACATGGAAGATCTGGCCTATGAGCTCAATCTAGAAGCAGCCAAGCTCGCCAGAGCGGCATGTGATGAGATAACAGCGACGACACCGGATAAGCCTAGGTTCGTTGCCGGCGTGTTAGGACCAACGAGCAAGACAGCCTCGCTCTCGCCCAAGGTCAGCGACCCCGGCTTCAGAAACATCAGCTTCGATGAGTTAGTCGCCGACTACACCAACTCGACCAATGCACTCATAGAAGGTGGCGCCGATATAATAATGATCGAGACGGCTTTCGATACACTGAACGCGAAGGCTGCAATCTTTGCTATCAGCGAATGCTTCGAGGCCAAGGGCCAGTCTCTTCCTATAATGATATCGGGCACGATTACCGACGCGAGCGGCCGCACTCTTTCAGGCCAGACCGTCGCCGCCTTCTGTAACTCGGTTGCCCATGCACAGCCTCTATCTATTGGCTTCAATTGCGCATTGGGCGCTGAACAGTTGCGCCCACACATTGAGGAGACAGCAGCGATAGTGAATTGCTACGTTGCCACACACCCGAACGCTGGTCTGCCAAATGAGTTTGGCGAATACGATCAGTCCCCAAACGAAATGGCAGCCATCATTACCGATTTTGCCGAAAGAGGTTTCGTCAATGTGGTCGGTGGCTGCTGCGGTACTACTCCGGAACACATCACGGCCATCTGTAACGCAGTAGAAGGAGTCACTCCCCGTACGATTCCTCAGCTTAAGCCTGCATGCCGCCTTGCTGGCTTAGAAGCCTTCAATATCGATGCAGCATCCTTGTTCGTTAATGTAGGCGAGCGCACCAACATAACCGGTTCGGCAAAATTCTCCCGACTGATTATCGATGAGAACTATGACGAAGCACTCGAGGTCGCCTTGCAGCAGGTCGAGTCTGGTGCACAGATAATCGATATCAACATGGACGAAGGCATGCTCGATTCTGAGATGGCGATGCAGAAATTCCTGAAGCTCATTGCCTCTGAGCCAGACATCTGCCGCGTGCCGATTATGATCGATTCATCCAAGTGGGAAATCATCGAGACTGGACTGAAGTGCGTGCAAGGAAAGTCCATCGTAAACTCGATCAGCTTAAAAGAAGGCGAGGAAGATTTTCTCGCGAAGGCCAAGCTCTGCCTAAAATATGGTGCGGCGGTTATCGTTATGGCGTTCGACGAAAAAGGTCAGGCAGATTCGTTGGAGAAGAAGAACGCAATCTGCAAGCGCAGCTACGACCTGCTAACACAGAAAATCGGCTTTCCCGCTGAAGATATCATATTTGACCCCAATATATTTGCCGTAGCTACCGGCATCGAAGAACATAACAATTATGCTGTGGACTTCATCGAGGCTTGCCGTTATATCAAGAAAAACCTACCGGGCGCATTGATCTCTGGTGGCGTGAGTAATGTCTCGTTCTCATTTAGGGGCAACAATACCGTTCGCGAAGCGATTCACTCTGTCTTTCTCTATCACGCGATTAAGGCCGGCCTAACAATGGGCATCGTCAATGCTGGGCAATTAACTGTCTACGACGATATCCCGGACGATCTAAAGAAAGCAGTAGAAGACGTCATCCTCAACAAGCATGCTGACGGCACAGAAAACCTCATGGAAGTGGCGGCTAACTACTCCGGAGGATCGCAAAAGAAAACGGCGGCAGATATTGCCTGGCGCGATGCCGATGTCGAAAAACGCCTGGCCTATGCTCTTGTGAAAGGCATTACAAAATTCATCATCGAGGACACCGAAGAAGCTCGGCAGAAAGCTGACAGGCCGATAGAGGTTATTGAAGGACCTCTAATGAAAGGCATGGACGAGGTCGGCGACCTTTTCGGTAGCGGCAAGATGTTTCTCCCGCAAGTCGTTAAGAGCGCACGCGTCATGAAGCAGGCCGTTGCCTACCTACTCCCCTATATCGAGGCGGAAAAAGGTGGCGTAATTCAGAGCAAGGGCAAGATCTTGATGGCCACCGTTAAAGGAGACGTACACGACATCGGGAAAAATATTGTCGGAGTTGTACTCGGCTGTAATAACTACGATGTGATAGACCTAGGAGTCATGGTCCCCTGCGAGAAAATTCTTCAGGTAGCAAAGGACGAGAACGTTGATGTAATTGGACTTAGCGGACTTATCACTCCATCGCTAGACGAGATGGTGCACGTCGCGGGTGAGATGCAGCGGCTCGATTTCAATATTCCACTATTGATCGGCGGTGCCACAACGTCCAAGGCGCATACAGCCGTCAAGATTGAACAGCATTATCATAACGACAGCACGATCTATGTGCCTGACGCCTCTAGAAGCGTGTCCGTTGTTAGCACCCTACTCAATGACAAAAACAAGCCCGAGTATGCGAGCAAAATCCGCAGCGAATATGATGTTATTCGCGAGCGTGTGGCAAACAGGTCGACCAAACTCAAATTGCTCCCTTATAAGAAAGCTAATGCCAATTCGCTCACTCTTGATTGGGACGATTATAAAGCCGCCAAACCCGCCTTCCTAGGCACTAAGGTATTCACTGACTACTCCCTCGAGGATCTCGTCGACTATATTGATTGGACGCCATTCTTTATTACCTGGAGTCTCGCCGGGAAATACCCAGCCATCCTGAGCGACGAGAAAGTTGGCGAAGCTGCCACCGATTTGTTTGCTGACGCTCAGGCGCTCTTGAAGAAAATAGTCGATGAGAAACTACTGACTGCAAAGGCCGTCATTGGGTTCTGGCCAGCCAACAAGACTGGGAATAACGACGTTCAACTGTATGCTACAGATGAGTCCGGCACCCCCCTTAATAAACTGCATTTCTTGCGCCAACAGATACCCAAAGAAGCCGAGCTTGCCAATCTCTGTTTGGCCGACTTCATTGCTCCGGATACAGCTGACATCGGCACGGATTACATAGGCGGCTTCGCCGTTACTACGGGTATTGGTGCCGATGAACTCGCAGCCACGTACCAAGCGGGGAACGACGACTACACAGCGATCATGGTGAAGGCACTTGCCGATCGCCTCGCTGAAGCCTTCGCTGAACACATGCATGAACGTGTACGCAAAGAGTTCTGGGGCTTTGATCCCAGTGAAGAATTCTCGGCGACAGAGCTGATCGGCGAAAAATACCGCGGAATTCGTCCAGCACCCGGCTATCCTGCTTGTCCCGACCATTCCGAAAAGAAAACCCTCTTTTCGCTTCTGAACGCAGCCGAAGAAACACAGATCGAGCTGACCGAGAGTTTTGCTATGAGTCCTGCTGCCAGTGTTAGCGGCTTCTACTTTGGACATCCAGAATCAAAGTATTTCTCTGTAGGAAAAATTACTCAGGAACAGGTAGATGACCTGTCCAATAGAAATGGCAAACCGTCGGCAGAAATGACAAAATTGCTCACTCCGAATTTGGAATGAGACCGGCATAAGACTCACAGCTGGAAGTCATTCTGACCAACAATTAGATTGCAGTTAATAGAGAGCTTTAAGCAACATGTACAGATACGACGGATATGACCATCAGATGTTAGCGGATCGAGTCGCCCAGTTTCGCGACCAGACCAATCGTTACATTGATGGCAAACTAAGTGAAACTGAGTTCCTACCCCTGCGCCTCCAAAACGGACTCTATGTACAGCGCCTAGCACCGATGCTGCGCATCGCTGTGCCCTACGGCATGCTGTCCTCAGCACAACTGCGCAAGCTTGCCTACATAGCCAATCACTACGACAAGGGCTATGCACATTTCACTACTCGTCAGAATATTCAGTATAACTGGCCAGCTTTAGTCGATGTCCCAGATTTGCTCGCCGATCTCGCAGAAGTAGAAATGCACGCCATACAAACTAGCGGCAATTGCATTCGCAACACGACAACAGATCAATTTGCAGGCTCAGCTGTAGATGAGCTAGAAGATAGCAGAGCGTATTGCGAGATCATTCGCCAGTGGTCGAGCTTCCACCCTGAGTTTGCCTATCTACCTCGAAAGTTTAAGATTGCAGTCTGTGGTACTGCCGACGATCAGGCCGCAACTCAAGTCCATGACATCGGTATCTATATTGTTAAGGGAGCTAATGACGAGGTCGGCTTTCGAATCCTCGTGGGTGGTGGCCTCGGCCGCACGCCAGTTATAGGGAAAGAGGTATTCGAATTCGTCGAGAAGAAGCATCTTCTAACAGCACTCGAGGCGATACTTCGTGTCTATAACCGCGAGGGGCGTCGCGACAACAAATACAAAGCTAGAATTAAAATACTGGTGAAGGAAACTGGCATAGAAAAATTCAAGAACAAAGTAGTAGAAGAATGGGCGCTCATTAAAGATTCCTCTCTTACACTCACAGACGAAGAAATTGATCGCTGCCAACAGTTTTTCGATGCCCCGAACTATCAAGAGCTCAGCAACAGCCCCACCCAGCTCACTGATAAATTACAGAGCAATATACTATTCGCGGCCTGGCACTCTCAAAATGTGAAGCTACATAAGGTTACAGGCTACTCTATCGTCACCGTGTGCTTTAAAGAGACCGGTGTTGCACCCGGCGATGTCACGGACCGCCAACTGGAGCAGATTGCTGACTTAGCCGACCAGTATAGCTTCGGTGAAATACGAATAAGCCACAAGCAGAATATCGTCATGGCCGACGTCCGTCAGGACCAACTCTATATATTATGGAAGGCGTTAGAATCTGGGGCTATGGCCAGCCATAACCTTGGTCTACTAACCGACGTTATCTGCTGCCCCGGCGGAGACTTCTGCGCGCTAGCCAATGCTAAATCTATTCCCATTGCCGAATCGATTCAACGAAAGTTCGATGATCATGAAGAACTCACGAATATCGGCGAGATGAACCTCAATATTTCTGGATGCATGAATGCGTGCGGGCATCACCACGTTGGCAACATCGGTATTCTAGGGGTCGACAAGAAGGGCGAAGAATATTATCAAGTCTCACTCGGAGGCTCATCGAAGAGCAATGCGAGCCTCGGCAAGATTATAGGCCCCTCCTTCGCTCAAGAAGAAATTTCCGATGTGGTTGAGACTATAATCGGCGTATACAAAGACAAACGCAGTGGCGACGAAAAGTTTATCGACACCTTCAATCGAATCGGATTAGATCCATTCAAGGAGAAAGTTTATGCAAAAGCTGATTAATAAAGACGCTGTCATGGACAACCCTTGGACAGTAATGAAAGCATCTACAGGGCCAGAAATTTTACAAGCTGTTCCAGGCAAGAATTTCATCGTGCCACTGCAGTTCTGGAAGCTTTACTCCGAAGAGCTGAATGACTACGACGGCGCCATTGCGGTATGGATAGATTCTGATGAAAACCCCGCACAGATAGCGGACGCACTTCACTCTCTGCCACTGATAGCACTCAATTTTCCGGTATTCTCAGACGGACGCTCCTACACGAACGCGCGAGAGTTAAGGCAGAAGTATGCCTACGAGGGAGAGATCCGGGCTATAGGCGACGTGCTGCGCGACCAGCTTTACTACATGGGGCAATGCGGCTTTGACAGTTTCGAACTCCGCCACGATCAAGATGCCGAGCTTTGCCTCGATGCGTTTAAAGATTTTAAGACTGGCTATCAGTCTACTATCGCGGAACCCACTCCCTTGTTCAGGCGACGCTAACTCGCTATAGTCGAGGACCATTCAAGACAGCTCAGCTATGGAACCTGATTCCCTACTCTTTTCCTTCTTCCTCATCTTCACCGGCGCGGCGGTACTTTCAACGATTGCCCTGTTTTTTCGCCAACCTCTGCTTGTCGCGTATATCTGCGTGGGCGCCCTGCTCGGCCCTTATGGCCTAGGCTATATTTCCGATGCGAGCCTGCTGACCGACATCGCTGAATTCGGCATTATCTTCTTACTGTTTCTTCTAGGCCTAGACATGCAGCCGAAGAAACTTCTTTCCACTTTACGCAAGACCTTCCTAGTCACTCTGGCTAGCTCTGTGGTCTTCGTTCTTCTTGGCTACTCTACTGGACTTCTGTTTGGCTTTAGCCAGCTCGAGAGTCTCGTGATCGGTTTTAGCCTGATCTTTTCGAGCACCATTATTGGCATCAAATTACTGCCCACCACCGTTCTTCACCAAAAACACATGGGAGAATTAATGGTCGGCATCTTGCTGCTTCAAGACTTCATCGCCATTTTCCTAATCACCTTCCTAGATGCCGGAAATCTCCAACAGTCAGCTGCACTAAAAGTGTTAATCGCCTTTCCGCTGTTATTAGTATTCGCCTATTTCGCTACGCAATATGTGCTGATACGACTGATCGCTAGGTTCGATCACTTTAAGGAGTATATTTTCCTGCTCGCCATTGGCTGGTGTCTGGGCCTATCGGAGCTTGGGGTTGCACTAGGGCTCTCCGCCGAGATCGGCGCGTTTGTCGCTGGCGTTGCTCTAGCGACTAGCCCGATCTCTCTCTATATCGCGGACAGGCTAAAACCACTTAGGGATTTTTTCTTGATACTGTTTTTCTTTACGCTAGGCGCACAGTTCAATCTATCGCTACTACCCGATATCTACGTCGCCTGCGTCGTATTAGCAGTCGCCGTCCTGACAATAAAGCCTATCGTGTTTCGATACTTGTTGAAGAGATTCAGAGAGAGAGACAGGCTTGCCTGGGATGCCGGCCTGAGACTGGGGCAGATTAGTGAGTTTTCCCTGCTAATAGCCTTCGTTGCGACGCAATCTGGAGTGATAGGAGAGATCGCCTCCCTTACCATTCAAGGAGCGGCGATCCTGACCTTCTTAGTTTCTTCCTATATCGTTGTGCTGTTCTGCCCAACCCCTATCGCAATAAACCCGAAATTGCGCAGAGACTAGACACTAAGACTGCGACAATTAACTATTGAGATCGAGTACGAAGCGCCCGTTCGCGCCACCTTTTAACACCTGCGTTAGGCTCGCATCGAGTTCGTCGAATCCGATATCTGTGCAAATGTCTTCGAGCTGATCTAACTTCCATTCTGCGCCAAGCTTATCCCACATCCGTCTCTTAATTTCAATTGGAAGCTGCACCGAGTCAACGCCGAGCAAGTTCACCCCGCGCAAGATGAAGGGAAGGACCGTAGTAGAAAAACTAGGAGACTGCACCAAACCACAGGCAGCTACACTTCCACCGTAACGCAGCGATTTGATCACATTACTTAGCGTGTCACCGCCTACCACATCGACAGCGGCTGCCCACTCTTCTTTTAACATCGGACGCTTATTTTCTGCGCCTAGCACATTTCGATCAACAATCTCTGATGCGCCTAATTTACCGAGTGTGTCATGAGCCGCTTGCTTACCCGTGCTCGCAGCCACATCGAAACCAAGCTTACTCAACAAGGCAACGGCAATCATGCCAACCCCGCCGCTAGCGCCAGTAACTACCACCTTGCCCTGGCTTGCCTCGACACCATTGCGTAGAAGTTTCTCAACACACAGAGCCGCAGTAAAACCTGCAGTGCCTAGAATCATGCTTTCTTTTTGACTCAACCCGGATGGAAGTTTGACGACCCATTCGGAAGGCGCGCGAATCATCTGCCCAAACCCTCCGCTGGTATTCATGCCAAGATCGTAGCCGATGACCAGCACCTCGTCGCCCTCATTCAGGTCCGCATCAGCGCTGCTAATAACAGTTCCTGCCGCGTCTATGCCGGGCGTGTGTGGATACTGCTGTGTAACAGCCTTATTGCCACTAAAAGACATGGCGTCTTTGAAGTTTAGAGAGGAATAATTAACCTGAATAAGGGTGTCGCCCTGGGGCAAGTCATCAACACTGCGATCTACTACTACTGCGCTGTATTTTCCTTCGCTATCTTCTGAGACCTGCAATGCTTTGAATTGTTGCAATTATCTATCCACCCTGGTTGGTAATTCATTCGGTAAGGCGTGATGCCCTGTCAGCTTATCTCGAGTTGTTACTACTGAAACGTATTGGTCGTCGATTTACCGACCCAATTCGCGAACAGCTTTTCAGCGGCACCTTGGAAGGCGCCGCCGATCTTATCTTGTAGGGATTTGGGAAGCTCGTACTCTACTTCGTAGACATCGGCTTCCTCGCAGGCACTTACTATGCAGTCGTCGCTGGTCTTTATCTCATCGACCATATAACGCTCCTTCGCCTGAGTACCGACCCATGTTTCGCCAGTGGCAATCTTGTCAATCTCAACGCTCGGCCGGTGCTCTTTGATCCAAGCCTTAAAGATGTCGTGCATTGTTTCCACTTCTTCCTGCACCTTGTCTCGACCTTTCTGGGTGATTTCCCCAAACTGAGTTAGTGTTCTCTTAAATTCACCGGCGCTAATGATTTCGTAATCGATCTCGTTCTTCTTTAGCACACGATGAAAGTTTGGTAACTGAACCAGCACACCAATTGAACCTATTATTGCGAAGGGTGCGGATACCAAGCGGTCGGCCAAGCAAGCCATCATATAGCCGCCACTAGCTGCAACTTTATCTACACAGATAGTAAGAGGTATTTGCTTGCTCTTTATACGCAGCAGCTGCGAGGACGCTAGTCCATACGCATGCACCATGCCTCCTGGGCTTTCTAGACGCAATAGAACCTCATCGAGGGGCTCCGCCAGCGTCAATATAGCGGTGATTTCTTCGCGCAGAGAGGCCACTTCGTCTGCAGAAATATTACCGGTGAAGTTGATTACATAAACACGCTTCTTCCGTTGCTCTGAGTCGCTCGCGCCTTCTGCGACATCATCAGACTTCTTCGCTGCTTCTTTGTCTGCTTTAGCCTGCTCCTTAGACTCGAGTTTTGCCTGCTTCTTCTCGTCTTTGTGAACTTGCTTCAATTGATCTTTCGCCAACACCGAATGACGTAAAGTATCTTTCATATCGTCGAAATGTTCATTGAGATGGGTAACCTTGATCTGGCCTTTCTTGCCAGTCTTGCGCTGACGATTTCCGCTAGCTGCAATCACACCTATCACAATGACAATTGCCATCACGATGGTCACCACCTTTGCCAAAAACATGCCGTACTGAATCAAATATTCCAAACGTATTTCTCCTATGGTGCTCACTGTTGGAGCATTTTGCCTCTATTACTTATGGAATTCAAAACTTACTTATTCGTAACTTCATCAATAAAGGTCCGGATTAGCTTGCCTGCAACACTTACTTTCTCCGAAGGCACTTTAGGCAGGGAATCAATATCGAACCAATTCGCATCGGCGATTTCGGACGGCTCTGGGACAATCTCACCAGCAGAGTATTCCGCTAGGAATCCCAACATTAGCTGTGACGGAAATGGCCAAGACTGGCTGGAAATGTAGCGGACGTTTTTAACCTGTAGATTTACTTCCTCCATGACCTCTCTGCGCACTGTCTCTTCAGGAGTTTCTCCAATTTCGATAAAGCCGGCCAAACAGCTGTAGAAATTGGACTTAAAGCGTGAACTTCGAGCAAGAAGCATCTGATCGCCTTTAGTCACGAGCATAATCGCACAGGGGCTAATACGCGGAAAGAAATGCAGGGAACAGTTGTCACAGACTAGAGTGCGCTCACTCCCATGATGAATCGTCTGCTTGCCACAAGTGCCGCAAAATCGATGATTCTTGTACCAATCTACAAGCTGACTCGCCCTGCCCGCAAGCAAGAACTTCTCCTGATCCGAAAAGAACAAGAGACTACGCAGAGAATTGAGCTCGGCTTGAAGAATGGGCGATATATCCTGCTGCAAGCTGACAGCAATTACCGACGTGTCAGCATCTCTTTGCAGCAAGATTAAATCCGCAGAATCGTCTAAATGATCTCTTATCTGCTCAAGACTCCACAGAACCTCCTCATCGCGCACCAATATCTGCGCTGAGTAAAATAGAATAAAACTATCGGATTCGCTTAACTGTTGAAGGCTGAGAAAATGCTCTTTGTGAGACATGGGTACTCGATAGACAGGTGGCTGGGGCTAATTTTTGGGCTACGTTGCTCAAAAAATCGCAACAGTTTGACTTTACGTGGGTTTTCGCAGAGATCTGCTGCGAGTTGGCGCAAGATACTATAGTTTCTACGTGTGCTGTTCAAGATGATTCGTACCGACGGCTACTAGCCCTGTGTTTCGCCTTCTAACTGCAGCCATAGACAGCCTTCCTCGCTGCTTTCGGCAATAGCCTCTAAACGCAGACGGTGCGACTCCAACTCATCACTGCTAGCCTTGACCACGGCAATCTTCTCTCGCTGGGTATGGCTCTTCTTCGCCTTAGCCCTGCGCGTAGACCCTGCTGCTTCATCTTCGGCTAGGAGCAGACTAGATTGCCCACTCGTCATTACCAAGTAGACATCGGCCAGAATCTCCGCATCCAGCAAGGCGCCGTGAAGCTGTCTTTGTGTGTTGTCTACGCCATAACGCTTACAGAGAGCATCGAGGCTATTACGCTGCCCAGGATGCTTTTCGCGAGCGAGTAGCAGACTATCGAGAACACCACAGAAACTCGCTATATTAAGCACCTCAGTTTTCGTCGCACGTAGCTCGTGATCTAGAAACCCGATGTCAAAGGGTGCATTGTGTATAACCAATTCCGCGCCATCGATAAACTCTAGGAACTCAGATTCGACCTGATGGAAACGCGGCTTATCTGCCAGGAAATGCGAAGTAAGACCGTGCACCTCCATGGCCCCTGCATCGATCTCACGATCCGGATTGAGATAGCAGTGAAAATGCTTGCCGGTAAGCTTGCGATTGTTGATTTCCACGCAGCCTATCTCGATAACTCGATGGCCCTGAGAAGGATCCAAACCTGTAGTTTCAGTATCAAGTACTACCTGGCGCATAATGTCCTCTTTGTGAATCGAACTACTTGTTGCCTGAACTATCTATTAGAACTCTCTAGCTGGAATTAAGTCCTGCGCTGCCAATTAATTCAGTTCATCTATTCCCTGATTCGCCAGCTGATCAGCGATCTCGTTTTCAGCATGCCCGCTATGCCCTTTGACCCAGACCCATTCGATGGCATGCCCGGCCACAAGTTCATCTAGCTCCTTCCAGAGTTCTACATTTAGCACCGGCTTCTTACTTGCCGTACGCCAATTCCGTTTCTTCCAATCTAAAATCCACTCGGTAACTCCAGTGAGCACGTATTTAGAATCAGTTGTGATCACCACGTCGCAGGTCTTATTCAAAGCCTGTAGGCCCCTGATCACTGCCGTGAGTTCCATTTTGTTATTGGTACTCATGAGCTCGCCACCATGTAGAGTCTTCTCCACACCATCATAGCGCAGCAATACTCCCCATCCGCCTGGCCCGGGATTTCCTCGGCAGGCTCCGTCCGTATACATCTCAACTACTTGTGACATAGAAAAATCTGACGTCCTAACAGTTTAATACGACAGCACTCTCAGTGAATCTTAATCTTAGCACGAACGCTTTCCGCTGCGGGCATCACCGAGGATCGAGAGCGTAACGCTCTCCACTTAGGCAGTATCGGTGTAACAGGCATTGACTGTTTGATGCAATGAATAAAATAGGCGCCGCCGAAAGGGCTATGTAGCTTGTTACCAAAATTCTCGAGATTCTCTGCCCGCTTCAATAACTTCGACATCTTAACTGGCATAAAATGCAGGCCGTAAGAAATGGAGTCTATGTGCAGGTCGAGTAATTTCAGCCAGTCGCTGACACGGCCCTTGGAAATAAATTTTCCCCGCCAGGGAATGTTCTTCTTCCGCTTGAATAGCTTCCAAAATCCCCAGTAGCTATAAGGGTTAAAGCCTACGATAAACATGTGGCCACCGGGCCGCAACACTCGGGCTGCCTCTCTTAGAACGCGATGACTGTTTGCCGCAAAATCTAGGGCATGGTGAATAACTACAACGTCGATACTATCGCTGCTTAGCGGCAATTCCTCGTTACTCGCTACAGCCCTAGTAGAGCCAGCCCTAAAACTAGGGGAGAAAATTATCTTATGACCCACGGGACTTTGCCCAATGAGGGAATGCTCTTCACTAAATCCGAGCTGCAGTATGTGATAGCCGAAAAGCTTCTCAAGTGCTGCGTGAATCGCCTCTTTCTCAGCCCTAAGAACAGCCTCCCCCTGCGGGGATTGAAACCAATATGCTACCTGACTTGAGAGCATGTCTGCGTCAGGCATGCCGCGAAGCAGTCGGCGGCGAGTCTCATGTTTAGAAAGTAGGTTCATTTTCTCGTCTTGGATGATTCTTCCGGATCAATTCTGAAGCAACATAGTGTAAACACTATAGACTAAGAAATTAAGCAATATCCCCCTCCATACGGGCTGCGCTAGGTATTACGGCGTGTAATAGCTTATCATGTCGTTTTTGGCGTAATACCATCTCTATGCTCAGTACTTACCCTCCCAATCCTTCGCAACAAGGAACCTAAACTACAAGAAGGCACGCCGACATAATCGGGCCGAATTCCCGGCAATTCTGCTGAGATATTCACCACACTTTATGCCTGAAAAGACTCGGTCTAATACTTCATCCGTAGCACACGCATTTACCGGATTCACTTACTTACTTCTCAGGCATTTGATTTGCGAACACTAATTAGAAACATCCTAATTGCACTACTTCCACTGTTCCTTGTAGCTTGTCAAAACTCGCAACAATTGGGGTCGCCCACCGCTGAAACTAGAACAGCTACCTCGATAGAGAAACCCGCGCAGAACCCAGAATCTTCGCTTGAGAATTCAGAGATAACGAATGAAGTTTCCGTGCTGCCCGCTGATTCCGACATGAACTACGATGATCTATGGGAAAGAATTCGAGATGGGTTGCAACTTCATGAACACTACTCACACCCTAATGTCGCAAATACTACTCAGAACTATTCAACGCAACAACGCTATTTCGACCTGCTACAGAATCGAGCCTCACCCTTTCTATTTGAGATAGTTGAAGAAATTGAACGCCGCGGACTGCCAATGGAGTTCGCGTTACTGCCAATGGTCGAAAGTACTTACAACCCCAACGCCTATTCGAGGCAGCACGCGGTCGGCCTATGGCAATTCGTTGGCGCTACAGGATCGAGCTTTGGGTTGCAGCAGGATTGGTGGTTCGATGGTCGCAGAGATCCTTTGGCATCTACTCACGCAGCACTAGACTACATGGAGCAGCTCTACAAGCAATTCGACGAGGATTGGTTGCTCGCGATCGCAGCTTATAACACAGGAGAGGGGAATCTACGCAGAGCTATTCGCAACCGAGAAGAGGAAGTGATAAATTTCTGGACGCTCAATTTACCAGGCGAGACCGAAGCGCATGTGCCAAAGCTTCTCGCCCTCTCAGCCATCATCGCTGACAACGAAGCTTGGGGCATCGAAATAGTGCCGCTTGCCAATGAGCCAGTCCTCCGCTCCGTCGAGGTCGGAACGCAGATAGACCTCTCACAGGCTGCCAGGCTAGCCGGAATAGAGTATGAACAACTACGGGCGCTAAACCCCGGTTACCTCCAATGGGCCACTCATCCAGATCAACCACAGAAAATGCGCCTCCCCTTCGAGAACGCTGCATTGCTTGAAGGAGCCCTGGTCGGCATCGACAAACGTGACCTGCTAACTTGGGATCGATATGAGATAAAGCCCGGTGACACGCTAGGCGCGATTGCGCGAAAATTAAATACGCGGGTTGATATACTGCAGACGTTTAACTCCCTAGTTGGAAGCCGCATTAGAGCGGGTGAGTCCTTATTAATTCCGCGCACGAACGATCCCGAACTTCTAACATCTGCGCCACGCATGACAATAGAGACGGCACGCCAACTCCCTCAGGCGCCTCAGCAGTACAAGGTCAGAAACGGAGATAATCTCTGGGTGATTGCACGGCGATTTCAGCTACGCTCGCAAGAAATCGCAGAGTGGAATCAGATATCCCTAGAAGAATTGCTGCAGCCAGGCCAGGTTTTAGATTTATCCTATGCAATTGAAGACAAGATTGAAGAGCCTGAAGCTCAGATCAGCGATAGCGCTGACTCCTATGTTGTACAGCGTGGCGACAGCATGGATGCAATAGCTAGCCGCTTTGGCATTGACTTGCAAAAGCTGTTGCTGTGGAATGAGCTGCGCATTGATGAATTAATCTTCCCCGGACAAGAACTTCAAGTTATTCCGGAGAGTTTAGGAAACGAGCAGATATGACGGACAGCTTAAGCACTAGCGTTGCACCCAAAGAGTTTCTCGGCCATCCGCGCGGCTTGGTTATTTGCTTCCTAACCGAAATGTGGGAGCGCTTTAGTTATTATGGGATGCGCGCCCTACTCATATTCTATTTAACTCAGCACTTCCTCTTCTCAGACCAATCTGCCTCAAGTATCTATGCCGCCTACATATCACTCGTCTATATAACACCCGTTATTGGGGGAGTTATCGCGGACCGCTATATCGGCCCTGTAAAGGCAGTCATTCTAGGATCGATATTACTCGTTGCCGGTCACTTAGGCATGGCCGTCGAAGGTTCTCAGGCGATAGAGACCGTCGTGGATGGTGAGACGCTCATTCAACGCGACCCGTTCTATCTCCAGGTATTCTACTTCTCGCTTGGACTAATCATCATGGGCGTGGGCTTCTTGAAAGCTAACATCTCTACGCTCGTAGGCTCGATGTACGAGCGCGAGGACCCTAGGCGCGATGGAGCCTTCACGCTGTTCTATATGGGAATTAATGCCGGCTCATTCTTAGGCGCAATAATCTGCGGCCTGTTATTGCAGTATAAAGGCTTCAGCTGGGGATTCGGCGCAGCCGGTATCGGCATGTTATTTGGGCTGGCTGTATTCATAAAAGGCCATCATCTATTTGGAGCTGCTGGATTACCGAAAGATCCTGTGGCGCTGCAGCAGAAGGTCTTTCCAGGGCTTAGCCGCGAAATGCTTATCTACATACTGGCCTTCGTTGGTGTTTTAGTATGCTGGCAGCTCATGCAGGCACCGCCGCTAGTCGGCGGCCTTGTTGGCGCCACGCTTGTAGGCATGACTCTGACAGTTGTTGTCTACGCATTCACCAAGTGTGAGCCGATGGATAGGAATAGGATGCTCGTCTGCCTCTTCTTAATGAGCTATCAGATAATTTTTTGGTCACTCTGGGAGCAGACTGGCAGCTCACTAAACCTTATGGCTGACCGAAACGTAGATCGCATCGTATTCGGCCTCGAGCTACCCGCGGCGATGTTTCAATCGGTTAATGCCTTCTTTATTATTACCCTCGCGCCTGTCTTCAGCATTGCCTGGATCTATCTAAACCGACGCGGCTGGGAGCCCAGTACACCTACTAAATTTGCCCTAGCACTCATGCAGCTCGGGCTAGGCTTTTTATTCTTGGTGTATGGCGCGTCCACGGCGACAGACCCCACCCAGATCGCACTAATCTGGCTGATCCTACTGTACCTGCTACATACCACGGCAGAGCTGTGCATATCCCCGGTTGGCCTTTCAATGACCACGAAGCTTTCTGTTCCAAGTGTCGTCGGCATGATGATGGGCTGCTGGTTTCTAGCTATGGCAGGAGGGAACTATATATCTGGCACTATTGCGGCCATGACAGGCTCCGACACCGTCGGAGGAGAGGTTGTAGACCCCGCGGCGGCCCTTGCCAACTATATGGATGTCTATTACACGGCAGGTATTTACAGTATCGGTATCGGGATACTGGCCTTGTTTATATCGCCGGTATTGAAGCACTTTATGCACGGCATTAAGTGATTTACGTCTTTTATCAAACCAGGTACTCGTTCTCGATCAGGCATGGGTAATGCCCCCAAAATACAGTAAAATGTCGCTATAAAAATCAGCTAAAACAGGATAAAAGCATGGGCTATCTAACAGGAAAAAAGTACCTAATTCTTGGTGTTGCGAGCAAGCTCTCGATCGCCTCAGGCATTGCCGAAGCGATGCATCGCGAAGGCGCTGAGCTGGCATTCACTTATCAGAATGAAAAGCTCAAGGAACGTGTTCTTAAATTTGCAGAAACTTGGGGCTCAGGTTTAGTGTTCCCCTGCGACGTCGCCAAAGACGAAGAGATTACAGACCTATTTGCGGAACTCGGCAAGAAATGGGATGGCCTAGATGGAATCGTCCACTGCCTAGCATTCGCTCCGGGCGATGAACTCGATGGAAACTATGTAGACGTAACAACGCGAGAAGGGTTCTTAATGGCGCACGAAATTAGCTCGTATAGCTTCGTCGCTCTCGCCAAGGCCGGCAAATCAATGATGGCGGGGCGAAATGGATCCCTGCTCACTCTGAGTTATCTCGGGGCAGTCCGCAGCCTTCCTAACTACAATGTTATGGGCTTAGCAAAAGCGAGCTTAGAAGCCAACGTACGCTATATGGCCGCAAGCCTTGGGCCGGAAGGAATTAGAGTGAATGCCATTTCGGCAGGGCCGATCAGGACACTCGCAGCTTCCGGCATTAAGAGCTTTAGGAAAATGCTTAAGCACAATGCACAGCAAACCCCTCTAAGGAGGAACGTTACTATCACCGAGGTGGGAAATGCCGCGAGCTTTCTTTGCTCCGACCTAGCCTCTGGAATCAGTGGCGAGATTCTCTATGTTGACGGTGGTTTCAACACTACCGCCATGGGTTCGCTCAACGACCTAGAAACTGAAGAGAACTAGCTGCCTAGGAATTGAAAAGCTATTTACGCCGCTGCTTTGTTAGAAAACGACTCTGCGGCGTCAAGAACGTTTTTAACTATTAAGTTAGAGTGGCTGTTCATCTAGAATTCGTGACTCGATGTCCGCATTCTCTTGCAAGTTACTCATATAGGCCTGAAAGTCACTATTGCCTAAATCCGCGATCATAGAACTAACCATATTTTCGCGGTCTGTCTGTGGCAATGAAGCTATTGAGCCGGCATTGATGCTATTCAGCTCAACAATGACTGCAGTGTCATTAGACAAAGTAAGATTGTCATAAGCAGGCGTATCCGTGGCGTCTAGAGACATAGAAAAAACCTGAGTTAAAATCTCTCTATTAACACTTGCGGCGGCCCTATTTGCGCCTTCCTCTGTGAGCCACTCTATCTGATTGTCAGCCAAGAGCTGGTCGACTGACTCATCGTTTTCTATGCTCGTCAGAAGCTGGTCATTAAGATTCTGAACTGCCTCGCGCTCCATCTGAGTGCGAATTATTACCGCTATCTCTGGCTCGACTTCCTCAAGTGGAAGAACGGCAGCATCGTTAAAAAGCATTACATTCATCACAACTGCCTGCGAGGTGCTTAGTTCAACCACTTCACTGTTATTACCTTCAAGCAAAACTTCCTCGGAAAACGCTTCAGCAATAAGTGCCTGATTCGAGAAAAGACCACTTCCTCCGATGCGACCGAAAGCGTCACTGATGAGCACTTCCAATTCGAGCTGTTCCGAAATAGTTTCTAAGTTCCCTGTCTCAAAAGCTAAATTAGAAAGGTCTCCCAATCGCTCGGCATAAATCAACTCTACTTGTGAGCTCTTTAATTCTCTCTCGATTCGCTCGGCTACTTCTTCAAAACCCTGAAATACATTTACTGAGTCCTCAGTGAGCATCACGATGTGAACACCGAAGTCTGAGACGACAGGGTCGGAGACCTCATCCACTGATAGGTTTTCTAGCGCTTCTTCGATGGCTACTGGGAAAGCAGTACCATCGGTATAGCCGATATCTCCACCCTCTTCTGCAGACGCGGTGTCTGCAGATACTTCCAAAGCTACTACTTCAAATTCTTCACCAGCATCGATTCGCTGCTTAGCCGTAGCAGCCATCTCTAGAGCCTGCTCTTCGCTAAGATCGCCGCCTACTTCGAAGAGTATGTGCGAAGCGCGCTTTTCAGCCGAGCCTTCAAAGGCAGACCTCTCAGTTTCGTACTGCGCTTCAACGACACCTTCATCGAGTTCGATCTCGCTAGAGATTACGTTTTTATCCAACAACACATAGCTCACCGATACCGTCTCGGGCTGCGTGAAATCTTCTTGGTTGTCATTGAAGTAATTTTCAATCTGCGCATCTGAGATCGGCGTACCGAGAGTACGAGTACCTAAAGGAATCGAGAGATAGCGAAAGTCTCGCGTCTGAGCCGATAGACCAGCTATTCGCTCTAATTCGGGGCCCGTAACAAAGGCCGAACTACTATAAGCGTTAGCAAGTTGTGATAGCAGCATCTGTTGCTGCAAAGATTCTCTATATATAGGAATGCTAAAACCCTGGCTCGCCATGGTCCTCACGGCTAAGTCGGAATTGAACACTCCGTTAATCTGGAAACTAGGATTTTCTATAATCGACCTATCAATTCGATCGTTAGACACAGCCATCGCCGAGCTTTCGGCAGATTGCCTTAACAATACTTCTTCTAGTATCTGCGACAGCGCGATTTGCTCTAATAGACCCTGATCTAGCGAATCGGCGCTTCCACCAATAGAATTCAACAGATTCTGTGTATTAACCTGTAGCTGGGCTTCGGTTATTTCCTCGCCATTGATTTCAGCGACTGGCGGCGATGTTATGAAGCCATTCATGATCGAATCCACTCCGAAAAGAGCAAATATTGCCACGATGAAGCCGATGATGACCTTGGCTATCACACCCTGTGAATTGTCACGTATATCTTGCAGCATAGTTGTTCCTAAATTCCGCTAAATCGTTTATCTACTACCCCCATCAAGGGAGAAAGTAATTCAATTCGTAAACCAAAAAAGGCGCATCATAGATGCGCCCTACTTTTCTCTTGGGAACTTCTAGGGAAATCAGTCTCTCAATCCCGTTCAACTTGACTCGAAGCTACTAACTCTAGAGCAGCGAATCTATAACTTCTGAAGCAATCTCAAGCTAGTTATTGAACTTGCAGTCCAATCAACTCAATTAAGAGTTAACAGAATCCTTAAGTGCCTTGCCTGCTTTAAAGCTAGGTACACGAGCTGCTTTGATTTGAATTGGCTCGCCAGTTTGGGGATTACGACCAGTTCTAGCCGCTCTGTGCTTAGTGGCAAAAGTTCCAAAACCAACCAACACAACTGGATCTTCTTTCTTCAAAGAATCCGTAATTGCGTCAATCATTGCATCGATAGCACGACCCGCAGCAGCTTTAGGAAGGTCCGCACTAGCGGCAACAGCATCTATTAATTCTGATTTATTCACGTTATCCCCTTTTTCTAAATTTAAGTGTTTTTTTATCTATAAATGCCTAAAAAATGCTGATGTATTTACTACAACAAAATTGATCAAAATACGCAAATTCTAAACTTTGGTTGAGTCTAATTCTTTTCCCAAAATATGACGTAAACCCACCGTAATACCTAACCTTTATACCAATTGGGTCAAAGCCCTGTCAACAGGAAACACGCAGTATCAATGGGTATTTATGTGCTTTTCATCATTACTTTTATCTTTATCTTCCTGCTTTGCATCTTTACCTGAAGCAACTTTTTTATCACCGCTTAAAGGAGTCGGCTGATACTCAAGCGCGTGCTCCAAAACTTGATCGATCCAACGAACAGGAATGATGTTCAAATCCGCTTTGATATTATCTGGAATCTCTTTAATGTCTCTTTCATTGTCGGCAGGAATTAGCACAGTCTTAATGTTCCCTCGGTGCGCGGCCAACAACTTTTCCTTCAACCCGCCGATCTTCAGCACCTGGCCTCGCAATGTGATTTCTCCAGTCATTGCCACCTCAGCACGAACAGGAATAGAGGTCAGAGCTGATACTAGAGCCGTACACATGCCGACGCCCGCGCTGGGACCATCTTTGGGAGTCGCCCCTTCTGGCACGTGTATGTGAAGATCGTGTTTTTCATGAAAATTAGTAGGCAGCCCAAGCGACTCCGCTCGACTCCTAACCACAGTAAAAGCTGCCTGAATCGACTCCTGCATCACGTCACCAAGAGAACCTGTCTTGGTGGTTTTACCCTTACCATTAACGGCTACTGATTCTATTGTCAGCAACTCACCACCTACAGAAGTCCAGGCTAATCCGTTAACCTGACCTATTAGATTTTCTTCTTCCGCCTTCCCGTAGTCATATTTACGCACACCAGAATAGTCTTCCAATTTAGCGGAGGTAAGGTTGATCGCCTCGGCATCGCTCTCCAGAGAGTTTTCCTTCACAACTTTACGGCAAATCTTGGCTATTTCTCGTTCCAGACCACGGACTCCAGCCTCTCGCGTGTAATAACGAACTAGGTCACTAATAGGCTCTGTGGTGAAGGTCAATTCTTTATCTCTAACGCCGTTGTTCTTCTTTTGCTTCGGAATCAGATAGCGCTCAGCGATGCTTATCTTTTCCTCCTCTGTATACCCAGGAAGTCGAATCACCTCCATACGGTCCAGAAGCGGCTCGGGAATGTTCATACTATTGGAGGTACACACAAACATTACTTCGGAAAGGTCGTAGTCGACCTCAAGATAATGATCATTGAAACTATGGTTTTGTTCAGGATCTAATACCTCCAGCAAGGCAGAAGCGGGATCGCCGCGATTATCCATCCCCATCTTGTCGATTTCGTCTAACAAAAACAGTGGGTTCTTGACGCCAACCTTGGATAGTTTCTGCACCAATTTGCCAGGTAAAGAGCCTATATAGGTCCTTCTATGGCCTCTGATTTCTGCCTCGTCACGAACGCCACCAAGCGCCATGCGCACAAATTTCCTGTTGGTCGCTCTAGCGATCGATTCCCCTAGAGAGGTCTTACCTACACCGGGAGGTCCCACCAAACAAAGTATCGGGCCTTTCAATTTCTTTACGCGCTTCTGCACGGCGAGATATTCGAGAATTCGTTCCTTAACTTCCTTGAGGCCGTAATGGTCAGTCTCGAGAATTTCCTCGGCCTTAACCAAATCCATGCGCACCTTAGAGCGCTTCTTCCAAGGAATACTAACCATCCAATCGAGGTAGGTGCGCACAACAGAGGCTTCCGATGACATCGGTGACATCTGTTTCAACTTATTTAATTCTGAAACGGCCTTCTCTTTTGCTTCCTTAGGCATGCCTGCATCATCGATGCGGCTTTTAAGTTCCTCTGCCTCGTTCGGCACATCATCCATTTCGCCCATTTCTTTCTGGATGGCCTTCATCTGCTCATTCAGATAGTACTCTCGCTGACTTTTTTCCATCTGCTTCTTAACGCGTCCGCGGATGCGCTTTTCTACCTGAAACAGATCGATTTCTGACTCGATCAACGCCATGAGGTGTTCAATTCTTGCCTGCAGGCTAACTAACTCAAGCAGGTTCTGCTTCTCCGCGAGCTGCAAAGTCATATGATTTGCAATGGTATCGACTAGGCGCCCAGGCTCATCGATGCTGGAGATAGAGGTCATTACCTCTGGCGGTATCTTCTTGCTAAGCTGCACATACTGCTCAAACTGAGAGAGCAGAGAACGAATAAGTAATTCAGACTCTTTCTCGGGAACCGGGTCTGTATTGAGAACCAGGATCTCGGCACGAAAGTGATCTGCATCGAAGCTGACGTTACGCAACTGAGCTCTATCTAGACCCTCGACAAGCACCTTAACCGTACCGTCGGGCAAGCGAATCAACTGCAGAATGGTCGCAACTGTACCGATCTGATACAGATCATCGGCAGCAGGTTCATCGTCGGAGGCGTTTTTCTGCGCTACCAACAAGACCTGCTTGTCACTAGACATGGCTATTTCCAAGGCTTTGATGGATTTAGGCCTGCCGACAAATAGAGGCTGAACGATTTGCGGATAGACCACTACATCTCGCAGTGGCAGTAATGGAAATTGTGTGTTGTTGGGGTCGTCCGAGGATATGCTCATATATACTACTCTATGAATTTGTGGACACGCCTAACGTAGGCGCACTGAAAGTGATTGGATGGCCTGAGAGCCTACCTCCAAAGATGGTGTCAGAGCCTCAAATATCAAGGCTCTAACAGAACTTTATCAGCTCTGTTCATCTCCAGCAGACTTGCTCTGCTGCTCGACATTCTCGTACATCAACAAAGGCTCTGATTCGCCTTCAATCACGGCAGAATCGATGATGACCTTGCTGACCTTGTCCATCGAAGGAATCTTGTACATGGAATCCAATAACACTGTTTCCATGATGGAGCGCAGTCCACGAGCACCTGTCTTGCGCTCTTTCGCCTTTTTCGCGATAGCACGAAGCGCATCATCGCGGAATTGAATTTCCACACCTTCCATTTCGAACAACTGAGCATACTGCTTAGTTAATGAGTTCTTAGGCTCACGGATGATTCGCACCATCGCGTCCAAGTCCAACTCATCGAGTGTAGCAATCATTGGTAAGCGACCGACGAATTCCGGTATAAGGCCGTACTTAACTAGGTCTTCGGGTTCCACTCCACGCAGAGTCTCACCGACTTTGTTCTCTTCTTCCTTAGATCTCACTTCTGCAGAGAAACCGATACCGCTCTTATCGGAACGATCTCGAATGATCCGATCCAGCCCAGCGAAAGCACCGCCACAGATGAACAGAATATTTGCCGTATCGACTTGCAGGAACTCTTGTTGTGGATGCTTGCGACCACCTTGGGGCGGAACGGAAGCAACTGTGCCCTCTATTAGCTTCAGCAAAGCCTGCTGCACACCCTCGCCTGAAACATCTCTAGTGATGGATGGGTTATCTGACTTGCGAGAAATTTTATCGATTTCATCGATATAGACTATACCTATTTGGGCTTTTTCTACATCGTAGTCGCATTTTTGTAACAGCTTCTGAATGATGTTCTCGACATCCTCGCCTACGTAACCGGCCTCAGTGAGCGTTGTCGCATCGGCGATAGTAAAGGGGACATCCAGCAGGCGCGCCAATGTTTCTGCCAGCAGGGTCTTACCCGTGCCGGTAGGGCCAACCATCAAGATATTGCTCTTACTTAACTCGACCTCACCATTGGATTTAGCGTAGTTCAGACGTTTATAGTGGTTATAAACCGCTACGGCGAGCACCTTCTTGGCGCTTTCCTGTCCAATGACATACTCATCCAGCGTGTTTTTGATTTCTTCGGGAATTGGGAGCTTGCGCTCGGTGGTTTCGGTGTCCTTTTCCTGAATCTCTTCGCGGATGATGTCGTTACACAAATCAACGCACTCATCACACACAAACACCGATGGGCCCGCAATTAGCTTGCGAACCTCATGCTGACTCTTACCGCAGAACGAGCAATACAGCAATTTGCCGTTATCGTCGCCTTTATTAAAGTTATCGTCTGACATCTAAACTGCAACCTAAAATCTAAAACTTTGGCTAGAGCCCTAAATAGCGGGCTTCTAGGTATTGACCGGGGTCTCTATTCAATCCAACTCCGGAACCTGAATACGAATCTGTGATAAATGAAAACTTACCTTGCACCACTACTACCTAAAATGGAGACATTCGCAGGGAAATGCAAGTCCATAGGGCCATTACGACCATTTTAGACGCTTTCTATACTCTTATTATCTACTCTTCGCTGAATTACTTTATCCACCAGCCCATATTCCTGTGCTTCATCGGCACTCATGAAGTTATCTCGTTCCGTGTCCTTCGCGATAGCTTCCACGGTCTGCCCTGCGTGATAAGCAAGTAAAACATTAAGACTCTGTCGTAACTTAATGATTTCATTAGCTTGTATTTCAATATCTGATGCCTGGCCCTGGGCTCCGCCACTAGGCTGGTGAATCATCATACGCGAATGAGGCAGCGCTAAGCGCTTCCCCTTCGCACCGCCAGCCAGCAACATTGCACCCATGCTAGCTGCCTGTCCAATACACATTGTGCTCACATCAGGCTTAATAAACTGCATCGTATCGTAAACCGATAACCCTGCTGTAACCGACCCGCCAGGAGAATTGATATATAAGTGTATGTCTTTATCTGGGTTTTCAGACTCTAAGAACAACATCTGCGCGACAATCAGATTGGCCATGTGGTCTTCCACCTGGCCCGTCATGAATATCACCCTGTCCTTTAACAATCTGGAATAAATGTCGTAGGAGCGCTCACCACGGGCCGTTTGTTCGACAACCATAGGCACGAGAGCCGCAGTGGGTTGAATAATATTTGACATGTATCCCTGTCCTTTTAGTACCAGCCTTTTGTATCGGCCTAGTACGTAGCGGTTAAATTACGTTTCTGGAAACAACTCGTTAAGCTTCTGGTTCTGCGTCTGGCTGCTCATCTGCTGTCTTCGGCTCAGGCTTAATTACTTCCTGATAGCCAACCAATTTATCAGTCACAGCTGATTGCTCAATGACATAATCAAACACCTGATCTTCAAGGACGCCGGACTCAATCGTAGCCAATTGCTCTTGGTTGCCGTAATACCAGTTGATAACTTCGTCTGGCGACTCATAAGTTGACGCTAGCTCCTCAATCGACTCACGCACCTTCGTTGGATCAGCCTTCAATTCTTGCTGCTGAATCACCTCACCTAGTACTAGGCCTAACAGCACACGCCTAGCAGCTTGCTCTTTAAACAAATCGTCTGGCAGCATACTTGCATCGATATTTTGCCCGCCACCAAATTGCTGCATCGCCTGCTGTCTTAGCTGCTCGATCTCCCCGCCGACTAATGCATCGGGAATCTCCGCATCAACCGCGTCTACGAGGCTGTCCATGATCTTGGCCTTCAGCTTGTTGCGGCTTGCCGCCTTCAACTCGCGGCGCATATTATTTGTCACTTCTTCACGAAAGGCGTCATTTCCGCCCTCTGCGACACCGAAACTTTTGTAGAACTCTTCGTCTACGACAGGCATGACCTGCTCACTCACAGAATTCAGAGTGATCTCGAAAGCGACCTCCTGACCAGACAGTTCCGTATTGTGGTATTCCTTCGGAAAGCTTAAATCCAGAGTAAACGCGTCGCCAGCTGACTTACCTTCTATTCCAGACTCGAATCCCGGAATCATCCGCTCAGATCCTAGAACCAAGTTCGTTCCCTGCGCGCTGCCACCCTCAAAGTCTTCACCATCACGACGACCTGCATAGTCAATGTTGACCATATCTTCCGTAGCTGCGGCTCTGCTCGCCACTTCCCAAGTTTGTTTCTGCTTGCGCAGGGTCTCTATCATCTCATCGATATCAGCCGTGGAGATCTCTGCTCCTAGACGCTCTGCTTTGATCGCAGAGAAATCTGGCAAAGTAATCTCTGGATAAACCTGAAATGTCGCTACAAATTCTAGATCTTGACCCTCGTCCAGGTTTTTCGGGTCAATATTGGGCTGACCAGCCGGCTTCAAGCTTTCCTGATCGATAGCCTCGTAATAGGACTGGCTCATCATCTCGCCAACCACTTCCTGCCGAACGCCAGCACCAAACTTACTTTTGATTACCTTGTAGGGAACCTTGCCTTTTCGAAAGCCATTTAGCTTTACGTTTCTAGCGGCCTCCTGTAGCCGCGTATTAACGGCACTTTCGACCTTCTCGCTAGGAACAGCGACGGTCATTTTCCTTTCTAAACCCTGTGTAGTTTCAACGGAAACCTGCATGTATAAACCTCATCATTTCCAAGCGAAAAACTCGGAATTTTTAATATCAAACAGTATCAAGATATTTTACTGAATTAATCTGGATAGTGGTTAGCGATAGCTGGATAGCCTGATTGGGCAAGCTATTGATTTTAAGACTTTTCAAGAAGCCACGCGGACTATCACCAGCCCGCAAAGTGCGAGATTTTCCCACATCGAAAACTCAGATTCAATGAGAGAATATGGGCCCGAGGCTGGTAAAATCAACGGGGAATTTCATATTCCGAACAAGTCGTGCGATATTCTCGCTCTTCAACTCCCTATTGGCTCAAACAATGATAAGCAAGTCTGATATAGGCGGCGTGATTCTGGCAGGCGGCAAAGCCTCTCGAATGGACTTCCGTGACAAGGCTCTGGAGCCCCTGCACGGAACGCCTTTACTTGAATATGTGGTAAGTAAGGCCGCTGCTCAGGTAGATCACCTGGTATTGAGCGTCAATCATAATATCGAGCGCTATCAAGCATTTGCGCTGCCGATTGTCCCTGATCGCGATGCCAGCTATGCCGGTCCATTGCTAGGCATCTTGAGCGCGATGCATTGGTTTCAGAGTGCGCAGGCAGAGACAGGGATTAGCTACCTGGCTTGCTTCCCGGGTGACGTTCCTGAATTTCCGCAAGATGTGGTGAGCCAATTGGCGCAGAAATTGAACAAAGAATCTGCCGCAGTTGCTTATATTTGCCACCGAGATCAGATCCAACCCCTCTTCTCTCTTTGGCATCTAGGTCTAATTCGGCAAATCGAAGTAGCCGTCGCTGCTGGTTTATATGGGCCCAAGTTACTATTTGGCCCTCTCAAGGCTGTTGCGGTGAATTGTGACGACAATTCTCCCGGTGCTTTCTGCAATATCAATAGCGCAGAAGACTTGAATGCTGCAGCGCTGCTCATCCGCCATAAACAGCCTATTTAACTGCTTAAATATTGCTCAATAAGTTTATTTTCCTTGTTTAGAAGAGCGCTGTATCTCGTTGTTTATACTTGATAAAGCGGCAGCATTGATTTCTCAAAACACTTCGCATCCCACTGTATTTAAAGAGCTTATTGCCTTATTTTTGAGGTAAAAGCTGAAACCTGCCCAGATGTAAATGGCATATTATTTGCGCCCTAGTAAATAATTAGAACTGTGATTATCGTGCAGTTACTCGTTAGCTTGGAGCTGCTTGCCGGCATACAGATCGGGATCTATTCTCGAATCGGCTGCAACTCCGAGCTAGCGGAGACCAACACAAATACCTCTTTTCATCTGTCCAATGAGATGGGTATACTCGATCAAAATAATTATAAGAGAAACCCCTCGCACGATGTCTGACAACCGACACAAAGACAATTCCCATGCGGCCGCCCCTGATCGCAGCGAAAGGATATTTAGCGAGCAAGATCTTTGGTACTTCAGAATCCGTGAGGGCGATGAAGTAGGCCCATTTCGATACCGTAGTGAGGCGCAAAGTAATCTCGAAAACTTCATGGAACAACTCAAGGCTCAACTGAAGTAACGCACCCTCGGACACGCCTTACTCACCGCTCCTTACCTACCTCGTAACTGTCGCATATCCAGCCGCCGTGCGTTACACTGCGCCTAGCATGTTTGCATGGCAATAACCCCAATGAATTCATCCACTAATACGCAGCGAACCATAACTATCGGTTATGGTCCCGGCTATGCTAAGAGCGAAGTCTGGAATGATTTAAAGTCGAAACTTATCATTCCTACAGAAATTGTTTCTATAACTGCAGCGCAGCGATACAACCCCGCCCTAATTCTGTTGGACCATCATCTGGTTCGAGAAATGGAACATGCGAAATGGGTTGAACAATTTCCAGACGCAATCTTCCTATGCACCGATTCTATGGATTTGGACGCCGATCTAATCCTCACGAACAATCTGCCCTATCGACAAACTTGCAAGCTGTTAGAGATGGCTTGCTACCAATGGGTATTGAAGAGCGAAAAGACCGAGCGCGCGAACATGCGCGACACAAGTTTCCGCTATCTGAATAAACTAGCCGACATCAGCATCTCATTATCATCCGAAGATGATCTGATGACACTGCTACGAAAAATTTTGAATGAAGGACAGAATATTGCTTGCTGCGATGCGGCATCGCTTTTTCTAATTAATGAAATAAACGACCATGAACACGACCTCGTATTCAAGCTCACGCAGAATGACTCAATGGAATTTCCGTTTGAGGAACTGCGCTTCCCCTTAGATGAATCATCGATAGCCGGCTACGTTGCACACACCGACTCCGAGCTCAATATCCCCGACGCCTATCAGCTATCTCGAGATGTACCCTATAAATTCAATCGATCATTCGATCAGAAAACGGGGTATCGAACCAAGTCTATATTGGCCATACCGCTGGCGAACAAACAGAACGAAGTCATCGGCGTATTACAGTTTATCAACCGGAAGAAAGCGCGCTCTCTGAAGGTTTCCGATGAAAAATCGGCACAAGCCTACACACAGCCATTCGATAGCGACATCAATGTATTGCTGCGAGCGCTTGCTAGCCAAGCCGGCATCGCAATCGAGAATACGATACTTCAGAACGACATCAAGGCGCTGTTTGAGGGCTTCGTAAATGCCTCAGTATCAGCGATTGAACAACGAGACCCAACAACTAGCGGTCACTCATTCCGTGTCGCAGATCTATGTGTCGATCTCGCCACGTCAGTATCGGCCTCAAACTTAACCAGAATGCGCAACGTGCATTTTACCGATCCCGAGGTACGAGAATTAAAATACGCGGCATTGCTGCATGACTTCGGCAAGGTTGGTGTTCGCGAATCAGTTCTTGTTAAAGAAAAGAAACTAACAGCAGGAAGCCTCGAAAATATTCAGTACAGAATTTGGCTTGCCCAGGAAAAGCTACGTACGATAGCGCTTCGCAAGCAGCTCGAAATGTATCGCGCAGGTAATGCAGTCGAGTCTGAGCTGTCGCTTATCAATGCCCAAGCAGAAGCAGACATCAAGCTACTAAACGAATTTTTTGCAACCATTGTCGAAGCGAATGAACCGAGCATTCTAAAAGAAGATAACAAGGAGATGTTGGGCAAGATTAGCGGCTACAACTTCGAAGCGCTGGATGATGACTTGCAGATCATTACTGAAGATGAATTCAATCTTCTATCGATTAAGAAAGGCAGCCTCTCTCCAAGCGAACGGAAAGAAATCGAGTCCCATGTTGTACATACACAGAGTTTTCTCAATCATATTCCTTGGACAAAAGAATTTCAGAATGTTCCTACAATAGCAGGAGCACATCACGAGAAACTGGACGGCAGTGGCTATCCCTACGGCATGACCGCGGATCAAATTCCACTCCCCTCGAAGATAATGACCGTCTGCGATGTTTTCGATGCACTCACCGCCTCAGACAGACCCTATAAAACCGCCATGGGCTTAGAGAAGGCTTTAGATATTTTGCAGATAGAGTCCAAGCAGGGTTTCTTGGACAACGATCTTGTACAGATATTTATCGACGCGAAGATATACAAGTGCATCGAGAGCAAGGTGTACTCATCTACCAATACCGGCAACGGCGCCAGCAACCATCCCTGCGCTCACGACCTGCACGAGCACGACTAATTAGCACCATGAATTAACCGCGGCCTAGATCCGCTGTTAGACCTTTATGTGACTAGTACCACTGTTGAGCCGACTACTTTAATAGACACTGAGTAGCCTGGATTAGCAAAACTAAGCAGTTTAGGATTACAGTAAGTTTTTTATAGTCGATATAGTTACCAACTATGCCAATATTTAAAGACAGAGTAGCTTCAGAAGCATGTCCTGCGAAGACGGCAGAATCAGTTAGCTATGCAGCGACATTTGCTCTGCTGGGCTGGTTACTTGCCAGCAACTATTCTGGGCTCGGCCATGCAGAGCTAGATGCCCAACTCATTATTAACGCCGACACCCCTTTAGCAAATACATCCCCTCCAGTCGTATATGCGGATACAGAAGCCCTTAATCAAATACAATACACGGCAGTAACTCTGCGTCAGCCCGATATACTGCTAGAAAGCAGCAACTTCGCCTTCGCCGCGCCAATTTGGCACACAGAGATGGAGCAATTTCCGCAATTTGAAAGCCATCCACACCTTAGAGCATTCCCTACTGCCGCCTGGAATCAGCAAACAAGCGATGCAGGTCAACAGATCGAAGGGTATATAGAGGGGCTAAACTTGACCCTGCCATTAATAGACTCAGATTATCTTTTCAACGCTAAGGATAGTGCTGCTACAGGCTATACCGATGACTTGGCGGGCAATACGCCAACGCAGAGCGAGCTTATCCGTGAACTCACTGTGACCGGCACGGAAACTAAGCGGCTTAGCAGCCGTACAGACAATATACAAAGACCTCAAATACCGCGACCTTACAGAGCCCAACAAATACAGCGCTCTTTCGTACTTCCCCCTCGAATTCAAGCTCTTAGACCCTAGCCCCTAGCCCCTACAGCTAGCCTCGTTACCAGTTATAGCTTAACTGCCCTAATACAGCGGTACCTGCACTCGCCGGTGTAAACCCAAACGCCGCCAGTCCGGTAAATGACCAGCTCTGAGATATCTGGTAACTGAAGTAAGGCACAAGCTCGTGTATTTCGGGCGAGAACGTCGATGCAGGCTCTCTAAAGTCATAGAAAACACCCACATTCCACTGTGTAGCGAACGGCTTAGCAATGCCTAGCTGGATATAGGCCGAATCTTCTAAACCCGCATAGAAATCGGTTTTTCCACGAAAAGTGTAGCCAAAAGTGCCGAAAAGTACCGATCCACCATAATTTTGTGATATGTCAACCTGTGCGCTGTAATCCGCCTCGCCCGTGCCTAGGCCCGCGTCTCGGTCAGCAGTTGGAATTTTTACGTCCAATCGAAAATCAATAAAAGGGCTCGTATCGGACAGCGGGTCCATCTGATAAGTAAGAGCAAGCGTTGAATCGCCAACACCGCTGTTGTTCTCCCGCTGCCCCCCCGCTACAGCACGGTTCACCCCACCGATGTTAACGAGCACATTACCAACCCCTTCGACTTGCAGATGCGGCACTGTAAGCTGCGCGGCCCACTTACCTTTCTTTACGGAATAGCTAACTGGAAAGTAGAGAATATCCGTACCAGCGTCCTCACCATAGTCTCCGCTACTAAAGTAAGATGCTATGCTAACCGTTTGTTCTATATCATTATATTCCTGAGCCAGAACTGATCCGCCCGAAACTATTAGGCTGAGCAGCACGGCACGGGGAAGTAAGCAGAGCAAGCCTTGAGTAATATTGAGAAGCTTCATCGGTAGTCGTTATATTCTGGGTATGCAGGGAATCAAGCCGGATTTTATTCACTTAGTGAGCAAAGTGATACCCAATCCGTCTTCTTAGCGCAAACACCTCTTCTGTTTGAGATTTTAAGTTCAATTAACTCGACTAAAATTTGACGTGGTTCACACAATACCCTCTACCCTGAACTTGGTGGCTTGTGCCCAGCTTTACCCCGGGTAAAGTAAGACAGTCACACGCTTTTTGATACACTGTTACATGCTTCTAAGTCTCGCCAGCACTAGGTCGGGCGTCTTAGATATAAATATAACCGTTAAAAAAAACGGAAGAAAAGATGAAAATTCAGCATCAACTCCTTCTAGCCACTTCCTTTGTAATGTCAGTGATTTTGATTTCAACATCCGCGCTGGCGGCGGAAAATGAATCACCAGCCCCTGAAATGGACGATCTAATCGCCTTAGCACAGTATCAGCAAGCCTACGATCTCGGCGACGAGAACTTAGAAGAATGGGAAGGCGACCCTGGATTCGACTTTCTATACGGACTTGCGGCGCTTGAATCCGGGAATGCAAGCGAGTCTGTATACGCATTCGAAAGAGTTGCGGCCACCTCAACTGACGCTACTTTAAGATCGCGCGCACGACTAGAGCTAGCGCGCGCGTATTTCGTAACCAACAATCTCACTGCTTCCGAAAATTTATTCAATGCGGTTCTTGCTGATAATCCGCCTGTTAATGTTCAGGCATTTCTACAGCTTATTGAAGCCCGTAAAAATACACAATCGGCGACCTTTAACTGGACCATCGCTTCTGCTATTGGATCAGACAGTAATGCAAACAGCGCCACTTCGAATGGGTTGATTGACACGCCATTGATTGGTCAAATCGAACTGGACCCTGCTGGGCAAGAAACAGATGACAACTTTTCCAGTACTACGTACAAATACCCTTTTACAAGAGACCGCTCATTGGGCCTAACAGTAAGTCTTGGGCATCTCAATAACTTTGATACAGACCAATTCGATATCGATAATGTTCGGGGCGAGCTTGCCTATAACTGGGGTAACGAAACCCACCGATTCAAGCACGGCATCGCATCCGGGAAAGTCAACCTAGATCAAAATGGCTTTCAAAAATCACTCGCTATTAATAGCTCTTGGCAACGAGCTGGCAACAATGGCTGGTACCAATCTGCATCTGCCGCTTTTACCAAGGTTCGGTATGACACCAACAACGGCGGAGACCTTAATGATCTTCGCGATGTAGATCAGCTACTCTTTACGGCCAGCATCACAAAGATTGCAGGCGCCATGACGCACAGTCTAAATATATACGGCAGATGAAGACCCCACCGCTTCTGCTGGGGGAGATCACAACGGTCGCTCCTACTCCGGATTAGCTTACAGCACTCTCTACAGAATGAATGCGCAGCATACGCCCTTTTTACGAGTCTCAATTCAAGACGTTGACCAAGAGAGGCGGAGAAACACGATCTGCCACTGTGGGTTGGTTCTGGCAGATCGCTAGAAACCTGATGGTGACAGGCGAAGCGGCCTTTACTGACAATAGCAGCAATATAGACCTATTCGATTACGAGAGGTTTAAGTGTCAGGCCGGGCTACGCTACCAATTTTAGAACGACGATTTTTCCCCAATATTCAACTGAGCAAAGAATATGAAGACCAATACTAGAACCTCCCTCGACAGGCTTTGCTTTAACTTTCTAATCGTCTGTTTAGCCTTTTATTCGCCAGCTAATTTTGCGGCGGAACAAGAAATTTCTGGCCGCGTTGTCGCTGTTAGTGGAGAAGTAAGTGCAATAGATAGCACCGGCAGCTCTAAACAACTGCGTCGCCGTTCGGAATTTTTTGCCGGGGAAATAATAGTTACCCAGCCTTCGGCATTTGCTCAGATTCGCATGACTGATTCAGCAATCGTTTCACTTAAAGAATCCACCCAATTTGAAATATTGGCTTATAGCTACCAAGACCCTAGCCAGGATGACATCTCAACGATGCGCCTAATAGAAGGTGGCTTCCGCACAATAACAGGCCAGATTGGCGAGTAAAATCGAGATGCCTACTCGGTAGAAACTGAATACGCAACTATCGGTATTCGCGGCACAGATCACGAAGCGGTAATTACCGATGCTCTATACACAGCCGTTTATGAGGGCGGAACAGAGCTCGAGAACCAGGGTGGAGTATTGGACCTAGGATTAGGTGCTGACTATGACTTTGCCACCGCTACCGACCCAAACCTCCCGCCAATAGGCCTCACTGTCCGCCTCTTGAGCTAGGCAATATTCCCGTGCTCAGCGTCGAAGAACCTGAAGATGAAGAAGATGCCGGTGATGCTGATGCCGGCGATGCTGGTGATGATGCTGGCGGCGGCGATAATGGTGGTGCCGGTGGCAATGACGGCGTAGCAGGAGGCGCAGGTTCCGCCCCAACTCCCCAAGCTACTCAGGCCGTAACTGGTGTTGACACTTCTTGCGGTGCACAAGCCCAAGAATCAAACGCGATACAAGTGAGCCCTAATGAAACAACTGGCTTGGGAACTTTAGCATGCACACTTAATAGCAACAACCCTGCTTGTAGACCTGAGGAAGACGAACCCGAAGAAGAGCATGAACCGTATTTAGTCTCAGAGGGAAACAGAGGCTCGCCACAAGCTGCGCAGCTATAAATCCCCTTGACCTTGAGATCGCAGTGCTTGCCAGTAAATGCAGCCTCAGTTCCGGCTTGCCAGGTAACACGGTAGGTCTCGCTATCGAGTTCCTATTCCCACTGTTCTTGTGTCTTCTCAATCTTTCCTGGATCGCTCACTGCTCTACTCCTTAGCAGTTTCTGACAGGGATAAGCCACCAGAAATTGCTGAGGGGGCACTTACTCAGAATAATCCGCTCACCTCGCGCTGATAGCACGAATCAGCACAACCTTTGCTGAGAATGTGGTTATTCAAAAGTGATAGCTGCCGATGAATGAGTAGGGATTAATGAAATTTACGCGCAGTAGAGAGCTAAAAGAATGACTAAGGTTTACCAGTCCGACAAACTCGGCAACGTCTGTTACGACATCCGTGGCCCCGTATTAGAAGAAGCCAAGCGACTAGAAGAGGAAGGCCACCAGATATTGAAGCTCAATATTGGCAACCCTGCCGCCTTCGGCTTCAATGCGCCCGATGAGATTCTGCATGACGTAATCCACAATCTATCTGCCGCTCAGGGCTATTGCGATTCAAAGGGGCTGTTCTCTGCCCGCAAAGCAATCATGCAGGAATGCCAGCGCTTGAATGTGCGCAATATAGAAATCGATGATATCTACCTAGGTAACGGTGTTAGCGAGCTTATTACCATGGCGATGCAGGCACTTCTAAATAATGGCGACGAGGTACTCGTTCCTGCTCCCGATTATCCACTGTGGACTGCAGCCGTAAGCTTAAGCGGCGGCACGGCAGTTCACTACCTGTGCGATGAGCAAGCTGACTGGTTTCCCGATATCGCCGATATTGAATCTAAGATCAATAGCAACACTCGTGCGCTGGTCATTATTAATCCGAATAATCCAACTGGAGCCGTGTATAGCAAAGAGATTTTGCTGCAGCTGATCGAGCTATGTCGCAAGCATGAGCTCATTCTTTTTGCAGATGAGATTTACAGTAAGATCATCTACGATGATGCCGTACATACTCCAGTCGCATCACTATGTGATGATGTCTTTATCGTCAGCTTCAACGGCCTCTCCAAATCCTACCGCCTCGCCGGGTTTCGCTCTGGCTGGATGATTCTTAGTGGCCCGAATCAGAATGCGAGCAGCTATATAGAAGGCTTGGAAATCCTTAGCAATATGCGGCTATGCGCGAATGTTCCAGCACAGTTCGCCGTGCAGACGGCGCTAGGTGGATATCAGAGTGTCAACGACCTCATCTTGCCGGGTGGTCGGTTGAAGCAGCAGCGCGACACCGCATGGGAGCTTCTTACCCAGATTCCGGGCGTAAGCTGTGTAAAACCGCGCGGCGCGATTTACATGTTCCCAAAACTCGATCCCTCAATCTATAAAATTGACAATGACGTCGCCTTAATAATGGACATACTTGAGCAGGAACAGATTCTTCTGGTGCAAGGCAGCGCCTTCAATATCGAAGACACGCAACACCTGCGTCTGGTATTCCTACCCCGAGTGGATGAATTGGAGCCCGCCGTAGCAGGTATCGCAAGAGTGCTTGAGAAATATCGCCAGTAGTTATTCGAAGCGAAAGCCAAGAATTGACAATTGCTCCTGCTGATTCGAAGAATAAATATCTCTTCTAAGCGGCCTGCTTAAAAATTCACGCCTAGTCAAAAGTTTCTGTCGTAATGAATCGAACGCTTCGGCTCCCACACCTTCGCTCAACGCCTGCTTAAACTGTTCGCTGAGCTCAATTAAGGGAAACGCTGCTAGCACGGTGTTCCACTCACTCAATTCTCCATGCGCATTCTCTACAACGACAACATCGGAATTTTCCTCGCTAGACTCTTTCTCCATGGCGGTACCAAGGCTGAAATGCTCCTCGAACGCCTGAGCTAGCACCTTCGTCGCGTTCGATTTTGCCTCTGCACTATAACCTGCAATATGAGGAGTCGCGATATCTACAGACTGAGCCAAAGACGAATCGATGCTAGGCTCATCCGCCCAGACATCGAATACAGTCATGATATCTTCGCGCTTGGAAAGAAACGATTTCAGGGCCAATTCATCCACTACGCATCCGCGACATGCGTTGATCAGAATCGCACTCTTTCTCAGCGCAGCCAGCTGATCAGCGCCTATCAGATTTCGTGTCGGATGTGGGCCATCGAACGTAAGCGGCACATGCAAAGAAACAACATCACATTCGAGCACTGCCTCCAATGAATAATACTCAAGCTCGCCCTCGCCCCTTGCAGCCAGAAAGGGATCATAGCAACGAACCTCAATCCCTAACTCTGCGAGCTTAGCTGCGAATAGACCACCGACAGCGCCGCCGCCAACAATACCTACCCTACTACCCGCAAGAGAGAAACTTCTATGCAAAGCAGCGAAGGCCAAGGCTGTAAAGCAGTAGTCGACCACCGCATTCGCATTGCTGCCTTTCGCATCTACGAAATGGATCCCCGCAGTGTGTAGATAGGCAGTATCGACATGATCGATACCACTCGTGGCGGTGCCGACAAAACGCACCTTTGTCCCGCTTAGCAGAGACTCATCGATAGCGGTAATTGAGCGAACAAGGAGCACATCCGCATCGACAAGATCTGCCTGACTCACGTTACGTCCATCAAAGAGATGAAGTTCGCCGTGGCAACTAAAATTTGCCTCAATCGCTAAGATGTTCTTATCTGCAAAAATTTTCATATTAGTATCACAGGAACAAAGGAATTAGTTTGAGAATCGTTCCGCAACGGAAAGGAGATGAGCACGATCGTTATTAGTGAACTTATAGTTCGAAAGAAATTTTTCAAATGAAGGAACGTCGATATCTGCAACTTCTAGCGAACTGGGCACCGCATGCGCGAAGCCCTCATGCCGGTCATTGGCATCGCAGATAATAGTAGCTAACTCGCGACTCAACCTTGCCTGGCCCTGATGCGCCTCCAGCTTTGATGCTAAACCGGCTGCTCCTCGCAGGGAAAGACCGGCCACCGCACCTAGGTTTTCATAGATACCATCCATGCTTGCAAAGTTTCTCAACAATTCTTTGGCCTTAACTGGGCCCACTCCAGGAACTCCGGTGATGCAATCAACCGCGTCGCCTACGAGCCCTAAATAGTCGGCGAATTGTTCAGGGCTGACTCCGAATTCTTCCTGAATGTCAGCCCTGTAGCGCCTGCGATTACCGCTGTAGTCCCACATATAGTCTTTATCAGTTTTCAGCAACTGCGAAAGATCTTTGTCTCTAGTCACGATACACAATGCTGGGTCTCCCTGCAGCAGTTCCGACATTCTGACTGAGAGCGTACCGATGATATCGTCGGCTTCGTACTTCTTGCTTGCATAGGATGCCATCCCAAGAATGGAACAAATCTCCCTACAGCCTTTTAGCTGCATTGCGAGATTTTCATCCGGCAGCTCCCTATTGGATTTATAGTTTGGACAAAGGTCGTGTCGAAATCCGCTAAAAAGACTCTCATCTAACGCCACAGCGATCCGGTCGGGTTTAACGCGCCTTAGAAACTGCAGTAGGAACTGAGTAAAGCCGTACACGGCACTTAGATCGTTGCCATCGACATCGAAGCATTCCACATGGGGAGAAAAATGCGACTGGAATATGTAGATTGAGCCATCTACAAGGTAATAGGTGCTATTTTGCTCGGTCATGTCAGGCGCTCTCTATGCAGGCCAAGGAGGGTTGCAAACGCAACTATGATTCGACCTTTCGAATTAGATACGCAAAGCTTCCATCTTTCTCAGTCGATTCGAGCAATTCATGCCCGAGAAAATGGCAAAACTTAGGCACATCGCGACTAGTGGAAGGATCTGTGGCGACAAGCTTCAGTAGCTGTCCTGCATCAATATCTCGAATCTTATTATGCAAAAGCATCACTGGTTCTGGACAGAATAAACCAGAGGCATCCAACTCCAAGGCGACATCCACGCCCTGCTCTTCGATATCTGGCTGATCTTTTTGATTGGACATAGTGGTTTTTCGCTGTCTTATCTATTAACGCTAGGCAACTACTTGCAAATCACAACTCTGGCTTTCTGGATCAAACGTGACCACTATCTCGCCGCGCTGCAACTGATTCATTACCTGCTGCACCTTTTTCTCAAGACTAGTTTCATGCACGCCATAGTCGGTGCCTTCACGACTTATGAACTCTTCGATAATCGCTGTTAGCGTTTCAATTTCTAGATCTTGAAAAGGAATATTCATAGCGCAATGCTTACAGGGTATTCCAATTTAGTGTCAGTGCATATTTCATAGTTTTAATCTAGACGAGCTCAACTACATTTAGCCCTGTTGAGCTAGGGGAAAGTGTTTGTAGCTCGGCAAAGGGAAAGTTCTTTGTATCGGCTAACTGCGACAATGAAACATTTGCGATGCTGGTAAATATGATCTCGATGCGCCCCGGATGACTTTTATCCCACTGCTGCAGCATCGCTTTGATTGCCTGTCGCTGCATATTGTCCTGCGTGCCACAGAGATTGCAGGGAATGATGGGAAAATTACTAAGCTCGGCGTAGCGCGAGATTTCCTTCTCTTTGCAGTAAGCGAGCGGCCGAATGACGATGTTTCTCTTATCATCGCTGAGTAGCTTCGGCGGCATCGCCTTTAACTTGCCGCCATAGAACATGTTCAGAAACAGCGTTTCCACGATATCGTCTCGGTGGTGGCCTAGCGCTATCTTGGTAGCACCGATGGATTGTGCATGGTTGTAGAGAATCCCTCTACGCAGCCGCGAGCAAAGACCGCAATAGGTTTTCCCCTCTGCCACCTTATCGGTAACGATAGAGTAAGTGTCTTTCTCGATAATTGTGTAGTCCACGCCTAGGTCATCCAGATAAGCCGGCAGAACATGTTCTGGAAAGTCTGGCTGTTTCTGGTCGAGATTTACCGCGTGTAGCTTGAAGTCTATAGGCGCGTGTTTCTGCAAGCTTAGCAGGATGTCCAACATCGCATAGGAGTCCTTCCCACCGGAAAGACAGACCATCACCAAGTCGCCTTCCTCGATCATATTGTAATCCGCGATCGCACGCCCAACATCACGTCGCAGGTTCTTGCGCGAACGGTTTAGCAAGGAGTTCTTCCCAGCGCCAGGATCTGCTGCGGCCGGCCCGCTGCTCGCAAGAGGAGCCATACTACTTAAGGGTGATTCGCTAGACATAGGATCTAAACTCTCTCCAGAACCGTAGCAATACCCTGACCCAAACCAATACACATAGTCGCCAACCCAAGTGTCGAGTCATTGTCTTCCATATTGTTTAACAAGGTAGTGGTTATGCGTGTACCCGAACACCCCAGCGGATGGCCTAGAGCAATAGCCCCACCCTTCAAGTTCACCTTTGACTCAAATACGTCTGTCAGTTTCAAATCTTTGATAACCGGCAGCGATTGCGCGGCAAACGCCTCGTTGAGTTCAACGCAGTCGATATCCTCAATAGAGAGCCCGGCCTTCTTAAGCGCCTTTTGCGTGGCTGGCACTGGGCCGTAGCCCATTATCGATGGATCGACACCCGCATAGGCCATAGACCGAACCTTCGCGCGGATATTCAAGTTTAGCGACTGAGCCTTCTCTGCACTCATCATCAGCATGGCCGATGCCCCATCTGATATTTGTGAGGAAGTGCCTGCGGTGACCGTGCCATTGGCAGGATCGAATATTGGTCTCAACTGCGCTAACCCTTCTACGGTAGTGTCTGGTCGAATGGTTTCATCATGCTCCAGCAAAATCTTCATTCCACGCGCATCATGCCCTTCTATAGCTACTATCTCATTAGCAAAGCCGCCTCCTACGCGCGCCTTCTGAGCTAGCGCATGAGATCGAACAGCAAACTCATCCTGCTGCTCGCGGCTGATACCGTGCATTTTAGCCAGCACCTCCGCCGTTACTCCCATCATCCAAGAAGCTTTAGCGATGTACTTCGAGGCTTTGGGATTCAGATCGATGCCATGCACCATCCCAACGTGACCCATGTGTTCCACACCACCGACGATGAACTGATCGCCGTTATTACTCTGAATCGCCATAGCCGCTGTATGCAGCGCCGACATAGAGGAACCGCAGAGTCGATTTACAGTTTGCGCACAGGTAGAGTGTGGCAAGACGGACATTAGCGCTGCATTCCTTGCTATATTCCAGCCCTGCTCTAAAGTTTGATTAACACATCCCCATATCACATCCTCGACTTCTTCTGGCGCTACCCCAGCATTTCTTTCAAAGAGTGCATTGATTAGTCGCGCTGACAATTCTTCCGCGCGCACATTGCGATACGCTCCGCCTTTGGATCTAGCCATTGGTGTACGTATTCCATCTACGATTACGGCGTCTCTGGCACTTAACTTCATGTTATCTCCTAACAACTTGTATATGGCATGCTTAAGCAGTACTTAGCTGATGCCAAAAATTCTGGTGTACTTTTGTAAAACCCCTAGCAATAAAATTGCTCGTTTACCGAGGCCATCGCGCGCAGCTTTTCAGTCGGATGATAGAGCTCACCTAGATCTGCATACTTATCTGCGATAGCACAAAACTGACTCAAACCTAGCCGATCGACATAGCGCAGCGCTCCACCGCGAAACGGTGGAAAGCCAATGCCAAGCACCAATCCCATGTCAGCCTCGATAGCCGTGCTTACGATTCCATCTTCTAGGCAACGAATAGTCTCCATGCACAGGGCAACCATCATTCTCTGTACTATTTCCTCGTCTTCGAATTCTTTGCTTGCAGATGCCATCGAAGCCGCTAGCTTTTCAGTTGCTGGGTTCGGCAGCTTCTTCGGCTTGCCCCTCTTATCTTTCTCGTAGAGATAGAAGCCACTGCCAGATTTCTGACCAAGATCTTTCTGCTCAAACAGCTTGTCTATGACAGTCTCAATATCCAACTTCATACGGTCGAACCCATCTGCCATCACAGCTTGCGCATGAACCGCCGTATCCAGACCGACAACATCCAACAGATAAGCGGGACCCATCGGCCAGCCGAATCGCTCCATAGCCTTATCGATCTGCTTGTAATTAGCACCATCGTTAATCAATCGCGAAAACGCACCGAAGTAAGGGAATAGAATACGATTAACTAAGAAGCCTGGGCAATTGTTGACAACAATGGGTATTTTTCCCATTTTCTTAGCATAAGCGACAGTAGTCGCTATCGTCTCATCACTGCTCTTCTCACCGCGAATCACTTCCACCAGAGGCATTACCGGCACTGGGTTAAAGAAATGCATGCCGCAGAAGTTTTCCGGACGCTTTAATACAGTCGCCAATTCATCCACCGAAATAGTGGAAGTGTTAGTTGCGATGATCGTGTCCTCTCGAACTAATGATTCCAGCTCCGCAAGTACAGACTGTTTGATCTTTGGATTTTCGACTACCGCCTCAACGACGATATCGGCCTTTTCGATGCTGTCATAGCTCAAGGTTGGCTCGATGCTTGAGAGGATGCGGAACATCTTGTTGCCATCTATGCGCCCTTTCGCCACCTGCTTATCTAGCTGCTTGCGCGCTTCTGCCATGCCTAGGTCCACACCCTCCTGGGCTATGTCCTTCATGATAATAGGCGTGCCCTTCAAAGCGGACTGGTAGGCAATTCCGCCGCCCATAATTCCTGCGCCAAGCACTGCAGCCATCGAGATTGGCTTTGCCGCTGCCTGCTGCTTCTTAGCTAGGCCGCCTAGGTATTGATCGTTCAGGAACATCTGTACGAGATTCGCCGCAACCTCGGTTGCGGCCAGCTTAATAAAGCCCCTGTGCTCAACCTCCAGCGCTCCAGCACGATCTATGACCGCAGCTTCCTGCATCGCCATTACCGCAGTAATGGGAGCCGGATAATTCGGCCCTGCCGCTGCGGCAACCATGCCCTTGGCCGTCTCAAAGGCGACATTCATTTCAATAGGCGTGAGTGTCAGCGGAGAAGTCTTTTGTACGCGAATTTTTTTGTAGTCTAGCTTTCCATCATTGCATTGCTGAATGATGCTCTCTGCAGCCTCAATGAGGATGTCCTCATCAACAATTGCATCGAGCGCGCCTTCGGCGAAGGCCTGTTTAGCCTTAATGTGCGACCCGCTACTAATCCACTGATTTGCATTATCTGCCCCGATCAGTCGCGGCAATCTTACAGTGCCGCCGAAGCCAGGCAATATGCCCAACTTAACTTCAGGGAAGCCAGCTAGCGCGGATTCTGTTGCGACACGGTAGTCCGCCGATATCGCCAATTCAAAACCTCCCCCTAGTGCGATGCCATTAATGGCAGCAACAGTGGGGAATGGCAGGTCTTCTAGATCAGAGAATATTTTATTCACCTCGACGAGCCACGCATGCACTTGCTGCTCGCCTTCGGCAAACTTCGAGGCGAATTCAGTAATATCGGCGCCAACTATAAAAGTCTTCTTAGCACTTGATAGCACCAAACCCGGCACATCGGTTTTTTGCAAAGCGGCTATCGCCTGCCGCAACTCACCCAAAGTATCTTGGTCGAATTTGTTTACAGATGAACCTTCCAGGTCGAACACCAGGTTGGCAATGCCAGAAGGCAATACGTCGACGCTTAGCGCCTTGCCTGAGTAGATCATATTTAGCTCCAATATAAGGTGAACCGCGCGGTGGCTCAGAGCCGAGCATTATAGCCCTGCTGGCCCTATATAAGAAGCCATCGACTTTACGCCCAGATCAGCGAGAATTGAGTTATTATCGCACTATGATCAAACACTTAGAGCTATTCCTAAGAGCAATGAAAATCCTCACCACCGCGGCTTATTGGCTAATCGCCAGCACTGCGCTCGTAGTAAGCAACTCCTCGACGGCAGCGCAGAGCGCCGTCATCTTGCTCTACCATCACGTCGCCGAGGACACGCCGCCCTCGACGTCCATTTCACCTGCTAACTTCGATGCACATCTGCGTTATTTGAGAGACAACGATTTCAACATCATTCCACTCGATCGAATGATAGACAGCCTGCGCTCGGGTCAATCGCTGCCCGATAAATCGGTGGTGATAACCTTCGACGACGGCTACAGCTCCATCTTTGATGAAGCCTTTCCCATGCTTGAGTCCTACGGCTATCCATTTACGCTATTCCTAAGCACCGGGCCTATCGACGATGGCCTGAGCAACTACATGACTTGGGATCAGGTCAGACAAATGAGTGCTGCCGGTGTGATCATTGCCAACCACATGGTCGATCACCCCTATATGCTGGAGGTGAGAGACAATGAATCTGACAGTCAGAGGATCGCGAGGCTGCGAGAGGAACTATTGAAGGCCGAGCAAAGACTAGAAGCACAGACTGGCCAGTCTCATCGGTACCTGGCCTACCCCTATGGCGAGTACGACCCTACGATAAAGTTACTCTTGGAGGAGCTGGATTTTGTAGGCCTAGCGCAAAATTCTGGCGCTGTAGGCCCAGAATCGGATTTCCTGGCCTTACCGCGATTTCCGCTTGCTAGCATCTACGCGAATTTGGATACGGCGAGCACGAAGTTCTCTACCCTGCCGTTTTCGGTAACTCAATTGCAACCCGGCTCTCCTGTAACATCGAATCGGAGTCCGTCGGCCGTACTTAAATTCGAGAATGGAGACTACAACTTCAGCCAGATTGGCTGTTTCGCGAATAGCAAACCGATACCGATGACTTGGCTAGATAGGGAGCAAGGCGTGCTGGAATTGAATCCCGAAGAGAGCTACTCAGGAAGACGCTGGCGATATATCTGCACCGCACCCGACCCTAGCTCGAATCGCTACTACTGGTATTCTGTGCAGTGGATAGATTTAGATTGAGGCAACCCGCTAGCGCAAGTTAATTTTCCATCCAGCGGCGATCTCTTTGTCGTAGATCATTCTGCTGAATCAGAGTCTGGACTTCGTCGATATAGTTCTCGCCACGCTGTGAGTATCTGTCCAATCCCTGAGCAAGCAGTATCGGATCTAGGCGCCGACCCAGCCGTCTAAGTCGCGCTCGCTCCTGACGAAAAGCAGCATACAGACGATGTGAGTTTATATTCAGGAAATAACCTTCGATGGCAGCTTCGATACTGTCGAAGCTCTTCACCTCATGAGTCGCACCCTCCACGCGTCTATTCGGGATGATGCCGCAGCCTTCCTCGAAGCACCACTGACCGAAAATATTGTTGCCCTCCAGAGCAAACCTAGAGGTGCCCCAAGCCGATTCATTTGCAGCCTGCGCTAGAACCAAAGATGCGGGAATCACATCTACCTTCAATAGCAATTCGCGCACAAGAGCCTGCTCGTTCGTTGCCTGCGTATCTACGCTGTAGGTAATCGCCAAGTCTAACACCCAGTCTCTTTCACGCCCGCTTAACGTGATGCCAGCGCCTATGATCTCAGAATAACTTAGCAACCGGAGACGCAGATCGCTGATGAGGCCATTTTCATAGCGCACATAATCTTGCAGGAAATCAAAAAACTGTAATTTCTTTGTTTCGATATTAGAGATAGACGCGAAATCGGGAAAGACGACAATCGGCTCGGGCGTCACTACAACCTCTGCGGCCGATTCGTAGGTAGGGGCCAGTTTCGTTACGGCGACTGTTAAGGCAATTAGAGCAACCGAGACTAGCCCAGCGAAAGCAAGTTCAAGCTTACGCTTCTGCTTAGAAACCTCACTGTCTGACTGCATCGAAACTCCCAGGTCATTGTTGCTACGTGAACGTCTATCTATATGGAGCGCTAATTATTGTCTCAGCAAAAAATACTTGAAGTGACGCGAGACACAAAAGATATTCACCGAATTTGCAATTCAGAACAAGGAATACCAACAATTGTTTCGAGCTCATTCTCTACGCCGCTTTAGCTATCTAATACAGGCCACTGAAATAACTGTAGATACTTACTACTCGCAATCAAAGCCTGTTGCAGCACAAAGAAAATCTATAACCCTTAACGTCAGGACTAGGAATTTAGCTCTAACCTAGCCTGTCTTATTTACTGCCTCCCCTGCAATCCGGAGAGGTTGGCGAAGAGCCCTGCCGCTGCTCCCATTCCTGCTCCGTATACAGGTGCATGGCTAAGGCGTGAACACCCCCGGCCAGCTCAGTCTGCAGCAATTTGTAGACTGCCTGATGTCTGCGCACCAAATTCAAGCCTGTAAATGTCGTAGAAACAGCAGTGATATTAAAGTGAGACTCAGTCGCTGGCCCACCGTGCATATGGCTCTCGTTCGCAACCTCTAACATCGACGGCTGTAACGCCTCCGACAACTTTGCTTGAATCGTATCCTGTACCGACATTGCTAGCATCAACTCCCTAAGTAGCCATTACGGCCAATTCTAATTGCATTCAGTATAACGTAATTACTGTCGATAGAATGGGGTAGTCTTGGCCAGCTAGCCTCGTTACACTGTCGCCCTCACGGAGCCCCAAAATGGCCATTTCCTGGTACCCCGGACATATGCACAAAGCCAGCAAAGAGCTGGTGAAGATCATGCACCAGACAGATGCTGTGATCGAAGTCTTAGATGCACGCATACCCGAATCAAGCTGCAACCCCCTGCTCGCGAATATTCGTGAGGGGCGCCCTTGTATTCGCATCCTGAACAAATCGGACCTCGCCGATGATAAAGTCACTAAGGCCTGGGCCGCGCACTTCTCCAAGCTCGATAATAGCGCCTGCCTCATCAACGGCAAGGGCGCGCAGATCAGTCGAGCAGACATCGTAAAAACCGCAAAGAGGCTCATCAAGCATACCGACGAGACGGCGCTAATTCAGGGACAGATCGTTATCGACGGCATTCCCAATGTGGGTAAATCGAGCCTCCTAAATCAGTTGGCTGAGCGTAAGGTGGCGAACACCGGCAATGAACCCGCGGTTACCAAGGGCCAGCAGCGCGTCAAACTACAACAAGGTTGGTACCTGATCGATACCCCCGGCATGCTCTGGCCGAAGCTGGAAGATCAAGAGAGTGCCTACCGATTAGCTATTACGGGCACGATACGAAGTACAGCGGTAGAGGTCGCCGACATTGCCTGGTTCCTCGCCGAACTGTTACTACGGGACTATCCTGAGCGCCTGGTCGAAAGATACGCTTTACCTGGCTCCATCACTGAGCCCGAAGCCTTCTTCGAGGCCCTCGCGAAGCAACGCGGATCCATAGGTCGCGGAGGCAGAGCGGAGCTGAACAAAACGGCAGAAATATTACTAAACGAATTCCGCTCAGGTAAACTAGGCAGGTTCAGCCTGGAGACACCTCCCTCATAACGTCGCCACTGCAGGAACGTTTAGCCAGAAATCCATCTAGCAATACAAGTTACAGAAGGCAACCCTAAGCATGGCCGTAGTAAGCAGCCCCGATACCGAGCACAGCAATTCTATTGCGCCCCCGAAATTACACCCAGCTTTCGAATGGCAGCGCAGCAAACAAATTAGCTCTCTGAACATCACCATGGAGGAGTATGTCCATAAAGTGACGGGCGCGAAGCACTTCCACCTGAGCAGTGAAAACACCGAAAATGTATTTCTCGTCGCGTTTAGGACAGTTCCTATGGATTCCTCAGGCGTCGCGCATATTCTGGAGCATACAGCTCTGTGCGGTAGCAAGAAGTTCCCTGTCAGAGACCCATTCTTCATGATGATTCGACGCTCGTTGAATACATTCATGAACGCAATGACCAGCAGCGATTGGACCGCCTACCCATTCGCCAGCAAGAACAAGAAAGATTTCAATAACCTCCTAACCGTATATCTCGATGCAACGTTCTTCTCGCGCCTGCATGAACTCGATTTTGCGCAGGAGGGACATCGCCTCGAATTTGCAGAACCGGAAAACTCTGATAGCGAATTACTCTTTAAAGGGGTCGTCTTCAACGAGATGAAAGGTGCCATGAGTTCCACAAATAGCGTCTTATGGCAGACCATCAGCAAATACGTATTTCCTACTACGACCTATCATTTCAATAGCGGTGGCGAGCCCGATCATATCCCCGATCTGAGCTATCAGGAGTTGCTGGATTTTTACAAGAGCCATTACCACCCTAGTAATGCCGTTTTCATGACCTTCGGCGACATCTCTGCTTTTGATCACCAAGAGAATTTCCAAGAGCAGGCGCTTTCACATTTTGAAAAGCTAGACATCAATATCGAAGTGAAAGATGAAAAGAGGTATCTGGCGCCCATATCCGTCGAAGAATCCTATGCAAGTGAGGAATCCGACAAACCACAAAGCCATGTAGTACTTGCCTGGCTCCTAGGCCGCAGCACCGACCTAGGTGAGCTCTTCCGAGCCGAGCTTGTTTCCAGCGTGTTGCTAGACAATAGTGCGAGTCCCCTGCTTCGAGTACTCGAGACGAGCGACTTAGGCAGCTCTCCGTCACCGATGTGCGGCCTGGAAGACTCGAACAGAGAGATGAGCATGATGGCGGGCCTCGAAGGCTGCACCGCGGAGTCTAGCGAAGCCGTAGAGAATCTCATAATTAGCACTCTAGAAGAAGTCGTAAAGAACGGAATACCCTATGAGCAGGTTGAAGCTGCCCTGCATCAATTAGAGTTGCATCAGAGAGAAATATCCGGGGACAGCTACCCTTATGGATTGCAGCTTATTTTTTCCGGTCTCTCCACCGCGATGCATCGCGGCGACCCTATCAAGCTATTGAACATTGACCCTGTGCTTGCCGAGCTGCGAGAACTTATCAAGGACGACCGGTTCATTCCTGATCTTGTGCAGAAACTACTTCTCGACAATCCGCATCGAGTCAGGCTGACACTAAAACCTGATCCAGAATTGGCGAAACGCAAGGTGCAGGCTGAACTAGATCAACTTACGGCCATTAAGAGCGCGCTCGACGATGAAGAAAAACTGGCGATTATCACACAGGCCAAACAGCTAGCCGCGCGGCAAACGGAAGAAGATGACCCAGGCCTGCTTCCAAAGGTTGGCCTCGAAGATGTACCCCAGCTCATAAGCGAACCCGAGCGATTTGATACCGTTCTGAGCAGCAGCAATGCTCCGGTTAGTTTTTATGGACAAGGCACTAATGGCCTCTGCTATCAGCAAATCGTAATGGCCATACCTCAAATCGATCAAGAGCTCTTGGATGTATTGCCTCTATATACCACCTGCCTGACAGAATTTGGTGTCGGCGACAGAGACTACGCAGAGACGCAGGCCTGGCAGGCCCAAATCAGTGGCGGTATCAGCTGCTTCAGCAGTATTCGCAGCGAATTGAACGATGTGCAATCGAGCAAGGCGATCATCTCCTTCTCATCGAAGTGCCTACGTGACAATCACCTCCAGATATCCGAGCTGTTGCACAGCACCATCCATGAGGTACGTTTCGATGAGGATAAACGGCTACAAGAACTCATCGAGCAGATTTGTGCGCGTAAGGAGAACAGCATCACCGGCCAAGGGCACAGCCTAGCGATGAGCCTCGCCAGCAGTCGCATGAGCCCCACGGCTCTGCTCGGGCATCGCTCGGGTGGCCTGGAAGGCATCAAGCAACTCAAAGTTTTGAGAGCACAGATGGAACAGAAATCTTCGCGCATCGAGTTGCTGGGCAAGTTCAAGACCCTGCATGGCAAAATTCTAGCTGCCAACAAGGAGTTTCTTGTCATTGCAGAGCCAGAGCATCGCAGCCAACTAATCTCTGACATCGATAGTGTTTGGGGAGCGTCAGTTGGTGGCACTAATGACAGCCCTCTGGAACTGCCTCCTCTAAGAGATAGCATCAGACAGGCATGGAGCACGACTACTGCCGTAAACTTTTGCGCCAAGGCCTATCCTACCGTTGCCTCAGGGCATGCAGACAACGCACCCCTACAAGTATTGGCCGGCCTCATGCGCAACGGCTATCTGCATAGGGCAATACGAGAGCAAGGCGGCGCGTATGGCGGCGGAGCCAGTCAAGATGCGAGCTCTGCATCCTTTCGCTTTTTCTCCTATAGAGACCCTCGCTTACAGGAAACACTGGCAGACTTCGACGCAGCCATAGACTGGGTTATTTCGGCAGAACACAAACCTCATCAACTGGAAGAGGCCATATTAGGCATCATAGCAAGCCTCGATAAGCCAGCATCACCTGCAGGCGAGGCAAAACAAGCCTATTTCAACCGAGCCTTCGGCCGCACTCTGGAGCATCGAGCCCAATTCAGGAAGCAGGTGCTGAGCACTACTATCGCGGATCTTCAGCGTGTTGCAGAGCTCTATTTAATTCCCGAAAAGGCGAGTATCGGCATTATCTGCAATAAGGAATCTGCCGAAAGCCTGAGAATCGAAAACCTGGAAATAGTAAATCTTTAGATATTACAATATGTTAAAGAGAATTTCTAAAGAAAAATATTAAGCTTAGGGATAAGCAGAAAAATCTAAGACAATATCGGGAACTTTTCTCGCCATGACTAGTCAGAGTTAGTGTAGGTAGATGTAATACAAAATTGTGGGTTTTGTTTCATTTATCTCTCCCTTGATAGTATATTTAGCCCAACTACCTCCGGTCGTTGGGCTTTCTTTTGGGCGCTCCTAAATATTGGAATCTACCTCATTCGATACCGACTTCTTCGCATCTCAAACCTCTACGATGTGCCTCAATCCACCCTAATCGCCCAGTGATATTAAGTAGTTGAAACTAATAATTCTATGGATGCACAACAAGCTAGAAGAGAAGCCACAAATGTCACTCTAGTCGGCATGTTTCTCGACGTATTACTTGGGGTTGGCAAGATAGTTGGCGGTGTCGTGACGAATTCATTCGCACTGATCACTGATGGCATCCACTCTCTGACAGATGCCGGTACCGACATCTTCGTATTAATCGTCGCTCGGGTTTCCCATGCCGAGCCCGATGCGGAGCATCAGTACGGCCATGGTCGCTTCGAGACCCTGGGCACCATCGCGATGGGCATCGTCTTTTTCATCACAGCTGCCATCTTACTGTACGACAGTTTTAATAGACTACGGCTCAGCGAGCCATTACCGATCCCTGCTGCTGGCGGTATCGCTATCGCACTATTATCTGTAGCGACGAAGGAATGGATTTATCACTACACGATGCGTGTGGCGAAGAAACTCAACTCAAGCCTACTTAAAGCAAACGCCTGGCATAGCAGGTCAGATGCGATCTCTTCCGTTGCAGTTCTCATAGGGATTGTAGGCGCACGTCAGGGTTATCTGTGGATGGATACCGTCGCCGGCATGATAGTTGCGCTAATCATAGCGAAGATTGGGTGGGAACTCTGTTCTGACAGCCTGATGGAACTCGTCGATACTGCAGTCCCTAATCAGCGCCGCGAGCAATTCGAATCCTGCATACTAAGCATCGATGGAATCCGCGGGATCACGGAGCTACGCAGCAGAACTTCGGGTGGAAAAATAATCTTAGAAGTTAGGCTGCTAGTTAATTCGTATATATCTGTATCGGAAGGTCATCAACTTGGCGAGCTAGTGAACAAATCACTTATCGGTCGGTTCGGTGACGTTTCCGAGGTGCTCATTCACATTGACCCCATTCAACACGAGACTACCGAAGATGAATCGCAACTGCCTGAGCGCTCACAGGTAATAGCATCTCTGAAGGCGTGCTGGGAAAATTTGATAGATCAGCACTCCATCGCTTCTATCGACCTACACTATTTAGGTGGCGCAATTGAAGTAGATCTCGTACTTGATGTCGACGAATTATCAATGGCCGCAGCCAGAGACTTGGAGGCTGCAATCGAGGCAGAACCACATATCATAAAATTGCGCATCTTCAACAAATTACATGAATCGAATCACGACAGGGCTTCATCTTGAAGGCGTTATGCCGCTACAGAGCAGAGTGACATATTTGCTTACAATTGGGACTCAATTCCCTATACTAATGTCATACATCTGCAGTCGATACGGGATGTTGAGCTAAAAAAATAGGAACTAAAAAAGGAAATCCGGTTAGCAATGAAACCGACTGATATCGCCGATCCCGAATACTTTCATAAAGTAGTCGACTGCCAGTGGGCCTGCCCCGCCCACACTCCTGTCCCCGAATACATACGTTTGATTGCTGAGAAACACTATACCGATGCCTATATGATCAACTGGCATTCTAATGTGTTCCCCGGCATTCTCGGCCGCACCTGCGACCGTCCCTGCGAACCTGCCTGCAGACGAGGACGAGTCGAAGAAGAACCTGTCGCCATATGTCGCTTGAAGCGAGTTGCAGCCGACTATAAATCTGACATCTCAGATCGCCTTCCTCTAATACCGAAGAAAAAGAACGGCAAACATATTGCCCTCATCGGAGCAGGCCCTGCCTCTCTGACTGTTGCGCGAGACCTCATGCCACTCGGCTATGAGATCACCCTGTTTGAAAAAGACGCTCTTAGCGGCGGGGCCATGCGCACTCAGATTCCTCGGTTTAGGCTTCCCGCAGAAGTGTTAGACGAGGAACTAAATTACATTCTCCAAATGGGCGTTAACTGTCGTTTCGGCGAAGAGATTACTAGCATGCGTGACATTCTCGCCGAAGGCTACGATGCTGTTTTTGTTGGCACCGGCGCGCCTCTAGGCAAATGGCTGGACCTGCCTGGGCATGAAGAAGCGAAAGACAATATACATACCGGAATCGAATGGCTCGCAAGCGTTGCCTTCGAACATATTACGAGCGTGGGAAAGAACGTACTCGTACTCGGTGGTGGCAACACCGCGATGGATTGCTGCAGAACTTCCAAGCGCATCGGCGGCGAATCGGTAAGCGTTGTAGTGCGTAGCGGCTTCGATGAGATGAAGGCTTCGCCTTGGGAAATCGAAGATGCAATGAACGAAGACATACCCATATTGAACTTCCATGTACCGAAGCGCTATATTATCGAGAACGGCAAGCTCGTCGCCATGGAATTTGAAAAAGTTCGCAAAGAAATCGATGAAAATGGCAGGCGCAAACTCGTACCAACTGGAGAAGACCCGGCGATATTACCCTGTGATGACGTGCTCTGCGCCATAGGACAGGAGAACAGTTTCCCGTGGGTGGAAAGAGACCTAGGTATCGAGTTTGACCAATGGGAAGTGCCCGTCCTCAACAAGTCCACATTCCAATCGACCCATGAGAAAGTTTTCTTTGGCGGCGATGCCGCTCTCGGGCCCGACAATATCATTACCGCCGTTGCGCATGGGCACGATGCAGCCGTATCGATACACATGCAGTGCGAGAAACTAGACATCACCAAACGTCCGAACCCTCTTACTAATCTTAGCAGTCAAAAGATGGGCATACACCAGTGGTCCTATGACAACGATATTAGCGCAGATTTTCGCTTCGCTGTTCCTCATGCAGACAAGCAAGTAACGCTAAATGACATCAACGTGGAAGTTGAGTTGGGCTTCGATGAACAACTCGCATTCAACGAGACGATGCGCTGCCTGAACTGCGATGTCCAAACCGTGTTCACCGACAAACTCTGTATCGAGTGTGATGCCTGTGTAGACATATGCCCTACCGACTGCATCACGTTTACCCAGAACCAGGATGAGTCCAAGCTAAGAACTAATCTTCTAGCCCCAGCAGAGAACGACGAGCAAGACATATATGTTTCCGACCTACTGATAGGCACCGGGCGCATCATGGCGAAAAATGAAGACCTGTGCCTGCACTGTGGTTTATGCGCTGAGCGCTGTCCCACAAATGCCTGGGACATGCACAAATACTTATTCAACACGGCTAAAGCGGAAAACGCATGTCAGAATTAATTCAAAGCTCCAAGGTCACTGGTCTAACCAAGGTCAATGACTTCGTAGTCAAATTTGCCAACGTAAATGGCTCAGGCTCCGCAAGTGCAAATGGCATGTTCGCGAAGGCCGTATTTCGTATGGGAATACCTATTAGCCCGCATAACATCTTCCCTTCCAACATCCAGGGACTACCCACCTGGTTTGAAGTGAGGATCAACGAGAATGGCTATTTGGGACGGCGCGAAGGTGTCGACCTAATCGTCGCCATGAACGAGCAGACCATCGGTAAGGACATCTCCTCGGTAGTGCCGGGTGGCTATGTGCTATATGACTCCTCGAAAATATTGCCGAATGAATTGCTACGCGACGATGTAACTTACCTTCCGATCCCTCTCAAAGATATTTGTCTGGAAGAATTCGAGAAGCCAACGCAGCGGCAGCTATTCAAGAATATCGTCTACGTCGGCGCTCTCTCTGCGTTTCTCAATATCGACTTCAAAGTACTAACCGGACTGGTAAGCGATCAGTTCCGAGGCAAGGAAAAACTCATCCTGCCGAATATTCACGCACTGGAACTCGGCTATCAATACGCGAGCGATAATTTTGAATGCCCGCTCAATCTGCGGCTGGAGAAAAGCGACAAGAACAAAGGCAAGATTCTGATGGACGGTAATACTGCTACCGGTCTAGGCAGCGTCTACGGTGGTGCAACTGTTGCCGCTTGGTACCCGCTGACGCCGTCCACATCTGTCGTAGATAGCTTTGCGAAGTACTGCAAACGTCTACGCATCGATGCAGGCACCGGCAAGAAAAAATACTCTATCGTGCAGGCCGAGGATGAACTCGCGGCAATAGGAATAGCCATTGGTGCCGGCTGGAATGGTGCGCGCGCATTTACTGCAACTAGCGGCCCGGGCATTTCATTGATGCAGGAATTTCTCGGGCTCGCATACTTCTCAGAAGTACCAATCGTCCTCTTTAATATTCAACGAGTTGGCCCGTCTACCGGCATGCCGACACGCTCACAGCAAGGCGACTTGCTCTGTTGTGCCTACGCCTCTCATGGCGACACCAAACATGTGCTCCTGTTTCCCGCGAATCCTTGCGAGTGTTTCGACTATGCGGCAAGCGCGTTCGATATAGCGGACCGAATACAGTCTCCGGTGATAGTCATGAGCGATCTAGAACTCGGTATGAACGAGCAAGTTTGCGACCCACTCAATTGGGATGACAAGAGTCGCTACGATAGAGGTAAGGTACTCAACGCAGAACAACTGGAAGAAATTGAAAAGTATGGCCGCTATCTCGATTCCGATGGCGACGGCATACCCTACCGAACTTATCCAGGCACCCATCCTCATAAGGGCAGTTACTTTACTCGTGGCAGCTCACACGACTCCTATGCCGCCTACACAGAAGATGGCACGGTCTACGCTGAGGTAATGGATAGATTGACTCTTAAGATGAAGACGGCTGTAAGCTATCTTCCAGAGCCGGTATTTTCCGAGACCACTTCCAACAGTTTTGGCTTAGCTTTTATAGGTACCACAACGAGCGCCATCAACGAAGTGCTCGATAGTTTAGCGAAGAAAGGCATAGCGCTAGACACGATGCGCATCCGCGCATTCCCGTTTCACGACAGTGTCACGGAATTCTTTGACGCGCACGAACTCGTCTACGTAATAGAACAGAATCGTGACGCGCAGCTAAAGAGCCTCCTTAAGATCGAGTGCAATATTCACGAAGAAAAGATGCATTCGATTCTCAGCTACGATGGCGTATTAATTACTGCGCAACACATCGAGAAATCTATTATTGATTCCATGATCGACGTGGATGCAAGCGGAAAAGTTCCCGCGTAAAACGGCTGCAATTATGAGTTATATTAATAAACCAAAATTTAGACACCCACAGATGCAGACCAATGATATCGGTCTGACTCGCAGAGACTATGAAGGCACTCTAACTACTCTCTGTGGTGGTTGCGGGCACGATTCGATCAGTGCTGCTATCATCCAGGCAGCTGCCGAAATGTCTCTAGAGCCCCATAGAGTTGCCAAGATTTCCGGCATCGGTTGCTCCTCGAAAATACCCTCCTACTTTCTCAGTAAAGCACACGGATTTAATTCCGTGCACGGCCGCATGCCTTCGGTCGCTACCGGCGCCAATATTGCTAACAAGGAACTCTACTACGTTGGGGTTTCAGGTGATGGCGACAGCGCGTCAATCGGACTTGGTCAATTCTGCCATATCGTCCGGCGTCGCATAAACATGCTGTACATCGTTGCGAACAATGGCACCTACGGTCTAACTAAGGGTCAGCTATCTGCCACGGCCGACCTGGGCTCCAGAACTAAGTCTGGCGAGGAAAGTCAGTTCGACAATATCGATATGGCTACTCTCGCAATCGAACTAGGCGCTAGCTTCGTTGCTCGCAGCTTCTCCGGAGACAAGAAACAACTCATTCCCCTGCTTCAGGCCGGCCTCTCACATAAGGGCTTCGCGTTCATCGACGTGATCTCTCCCTGCGTGACATTTAACAACACAGATTTTTCGACCCATGGATACAAGAATACTTGGGAGAATCATATCGCTCTAAGCGAAGTAGACTTCGTGCCAATGCGCGAGGAGATTACGACGAGCTACGCCGCAGGAAAAGAAAAAGAAATAACTCTGCACGACGGGTCGGCTATACACTTACATAAGACAGGCAACGACTACGATCCAACAGATAAAGAGAATGCTTTGCATCACATCAATGCCTACAAGAAGCAAGGCAAGATCGCGACCGGCCTACTCTATATCAATCAGTCTACGTCTGACTTACATGAATTACAGGAGACTGTGGACAAGCCTCTGAACAGCCTCGGCAACCTAGAATTGTGCCCCGGCAGCGAAGCGCTAAACGATATCAACAATACGTTCCGCTAGCGCTTTCATCGCTGCTCTTTGAGTAGGTCGTACGCGGCCTTAATCGCTTGCGTCTTTTCGGTCGCAATATCCATCATCTCTTCTGGCAATCCTTTTGCGACTAACTTATCGGGATGATGCTGATTCATCTGCCTTCTATAGGCCTTCTTCAGTTCAATATCACTGCACTTAGGAGACACGCCTAACAATTCGTAAGACGCCTTTATCTTATCTTTAGACGACTCACTATCATTGAAATGCGCTTGGCCTGATAAACGACTTATCAATGCGTCGAACTCAGGTTTCGAATAACCTAGATCGCGAGAAATTCCCTCGATAAGGGTTTTCTCACGAGCATCCAACCGACCATCTGCGAAGGCGGTAGCCACAATAATTTCTAGAAATATCTGTATTAAATTCCTGCGGCGGAAACTCTCCCGCTTAAACTGCGCGAGCACCTCGTGTACAGGGAAGTCCTGCTTCTTTCCTTCGTTAAAGAGGTTGATGGCGACAGTGCGTTGCTGTGAATTCAGACGCATCTGACCCATGACTCTTTCAGCCATGGCAATCTCATCTTTCGTGACCTTACCGTCAGACTTAGCGACATAGCCCATCAGCGCGAATGTCGTAGTAAAGAACACCGACTGCACGCGCTCAGTGGCGCCTAGACCTAGCGAATCGTCTAACGAAAGGCCATCTAGCCCTCCATCGAAATAATTACCTAGGGCTGCGCCTAACACTGCCCCCAAGGGACCGCCCATCATGAAGCCGAATGTCCCGCCTACTACCTTTCCCCACCAACTCATATTAATACTCGTTACTACTGATAAATTGAATTGCCATAGAACCTGGCTCGCCACGCAATCCAGAACCTAGCACTGATGCAACTCGACTGTGTTTAATCGAGATGCCCATCATTGGAAACGGAGTCTACTAGGAAATGAGGCGCTGAAACCAGTTCTTGTCTAATTCTCTTCTACATCCATCTAACTGTACCGCGAATCGGCTTGAATTCGCCTGCACGCGAGCTGCAGTGTCCACCAGCCACTGTTTATCGCTATAGGTAGCGCGTTGGTAGCCGCCGTTGCCTTCGTGGTAGGCATAATAGAGATGCATCGCATTATTGCTCGAGATATCACTTATCCGTGTAGAGTTCGAATTGTACCAAGCGACAAAATCGATGGCGTCTGAAAAGTTTCTACGCGAGGCCCGACTGTTGCCCGAATTCTGCTCATATTCCTGCCAAGTTTCGTCTAGTGCCTGCGCGTAACCATAAGCAGAACTTGGGCGACGACCTGGAAAAACCCATAAGAACTTGTTCCTAGCCGGCTTCGCACGGGACTGGAATGAAGACTCTTGATAAATAAACGCCATATTTACCGATACGGGAATACCCCACCGCCGCTCTGCACTCTTCGCAGCGTTATACCACCCTCTGCGATCCTCAAATATATCGCAGATATCCGCCACGCTTTCTGGAGGCGAACTAGCGCAAGCCGCGAGTAGCGAAACTAGCAGAGGCAGACAGGCTGCCTTTGTCGTGTGAAATCTCATGATATTTCGATTAAACCCTATTTAACTATCTAGAAAACTTGTCACTCAGGTTATTAGATCATCAAGAAGCACAATAAATTCCCCTTCATCGAGGATTTTTATGCCTAATTCTTCAGCCTTTGTGAGTTTTGATCCAGCGCCCGGCCCAGCCACAACGCAAGAAGTATTCTTCGACACGCTCCCAGCCACCTTCGCACCCAAGGAAATTAACTTGGCCTTCGCCTCGTTTCTAGGCATTTTCTCGAGGCTGCCCGTCAGGACGTAAGTTTCGCCTTGCAACGGCCTTGCTGATTCATCGTGACTAGGTTCTATAATTGGCCAGGTCACACCACTGCCCTGCAATTCTTCAATGAGGGCAACATTATTCTTATTACTAAAGAACACTCGAATATGCTCTGCCATTATGGGGCCGACGTCAGATACTTGCACGAGGCTATCCAGATCAGCGGCAATGATGCTCTCTAGAATACCGAAATGAGTAGCTAGCTGTAATGCCGTCGCCTCTCCCACCTCCCGTATTCCCAATGCAAATAGAAAGCGCGGTAGAGTTGTCTGCTTACTCTTGTCTATTGCAGCAACTATGTTTGCCGCCGACTTGTCTCCCATCCTCTCGAGACTAGCAAGCTGCTCGAGCGTTAGCCTATAGATGTCTGCCACGCTTGTAATAAGCTCTTTGTCCACGAGCAGCTCTATAAGCTTATTTCCTAAGCCCTCGATATCCATCGCACTGCGGGAAGCGAAATGCTTTATAGACTCCTTGCGCTGTGCCGGACAAATTATTCCACCGCTGCATCGATACAGAACGTCTCCATCTTTCTCGATAGCTGAAGCACAGGCCGGACAAGCCGCTGGGATTAATATGGATTTTCTTCGTATCTTCTTAGATCCTTCATGGGGGATTACCTTGACGACCTTTGGTATTACGTCTCCCGCGCGACGCACGATCACGCGATCGCCAATTCGCAGTCCGAGACGCTCGATCTCGTCCATGTTATGCAAAGTGGTATTGCTCACGGTAACGCCACCCACGAATACTGGCTCAAGCCTGGCTACCGGTGTAATGGTGCCGGTTCTACCTACTTGAAATTCAACATCTAGCACCGTTGTAGATTTTTCCTCGGCAGGAAATTTATAGGCCATGGCCCAACGCGGGCTACGCGCGTTAGTGCCTAGCTGCTGCTGCAACTCGAGACCGTCCACCTTTAAGACAGCTCCATCGATCTCATAAGACAGCGCGCTCCTCTTTGCTAGCAGAGCCAGGCAATATTCAAGGCAGGCATCGATGCCATTCTCCACGCTGCGATCAGGGTTCACAGGAAGCCCCCATTTCTCGATCAGGGTAAATATCTCACTCAGCGTCTTCGGCAGTTTGATACCTTCGACTAGACCGACGCTATAGCAATACATCTTCAGCGGTATCCTCGCCGATTTCTTAGGATCTAGCTGTCGAATCGCACCTGCCGCCGTATTTCGAGGATTGACAAAGATTTTGCCGCCCTCTTTCTCGGAAGTTTCATTCAGTTTCTTGAAACCCTCTTTATCGAGAAATATTTCGCCGCGAATTTCAACGATGGTGTTTAACTTTTTCGGTTTTAGCTCAAGCGGAATACTGCTGATCGTACGTACGTTATGAGTGATATCTTCACCGGTAACGCCATCTCCGCGAGTGGCTGCCCGCTCTAACACCCCATCCCTGTAGAGCAGACTAACTGCTATGCCATCCACCTTGGGCTCACAACTATATTGAATGCTCGACTCTGTCTCTAGGCGCTTCTTGAGGCGTGATTCGAATGCATGCAGGTCGGCCTCATCGAACACCTTGTTCAACGACAGCATGGCGATTTCATGCCTCACCTGAGTGAAACCGGCGATCGCCTCACCACCGACGCGCTGTGATGGCGACGCCTCATCGAGAAGTTCGTACTTTGTTTCTAGTTCTTCGAGGCGACGCAGTAAGGCATCGAAATCAGCATCGGGAATTACAGGCGCGTCTTGAGAATGATACAGGCGATTGTGATGCTCGATCTGCTGCCGGAGAGTGTCTACTTCCCGTAGGATTTTTTCAGGAACTGCCATAAGGGTTAGTTCTGAGATGGGGTTTGGGAGGTTGCTAATTTTCTAACCGCGTGCAGCTACAGCCTTAAGGCGGCGCAACTCAAAATCTCGAATGCGTTGACGATAGTGTTCGATGGTCTGCCCAGTCATGGCGTTTCTGTGATCATCTTTAAGATCCCCGCCGAGCGTAGCACGAATCTCTTGTGCTACGCCTAACATTTTCTCGAAGGCATCTAGGTTGTTGATAGGCGTTGGCAGTGCTAGAAAAAAGCTAATTCCCAGCGTAGTGAACTCGTCCATATTATTGAGATCGAAAGTGCCAGGATTCAACATATTGGCGACGCTGAAAATAACCGTACTCTGGTGTTCCTTGCTAAGCCGCTTATGAAATATATTCATGTCGCCGAATTTTAGGCCCGAGGTAATCAAGATCTGCAGCAAGTCATCACCGGCGAATACTCTGCCGTCTTTCGCAGTAACATTGAGCACCAATACTTCCGATTGCTCGAATTCTTTGGAATGCGTCTCCAGCTCTTCCGGCTCGAGTTCTAAGCTGGCAGCGCGCTTCTGATCCAGCTCATCGATGATATCTTCATCAGCAACCGGCACCACGTATGCAGGCTCTACAGCCACAGAGTCTTCGTGTTCGACTTCCTCAATATCTACCCGCGTATACTCTTCCTGAAGTAGCACATCATCGGGCTCGTCTACTGCCGGTTCTTCCATCTCGATATCAGCGGTGACAGGAGTAGCCTGATGGTTGTCATCTAATGACGCTCTCCTCTGCTTCGACTTGCGCCCGAAGAGGGAAAATAAGGAGCGGCGACTCTTAGGTACATCCACTACCTCATCTTCATTTTCTTCGATATCATCGAAAAGACCAGACTGATTAGCCTCGCTAGGATTACCGCCTATGCGCTCGCCAGCAGTCATTGAGAATTCATCTACACTGCTATCCGCATCGAATAGGGCCGGTTGCTCTTCTTCCTGGCCTTGCTCTTGTGTTAATTCTTGCTCGCTGAGTTCGGCGTGCTCAGTCAGATCGTCATCGAAATTTTCTTCTTCATAACTGTCATCATCTGCACTCGCAGTATTAAGCGTCTCTACCTCACCAACTATTTCTGACTCTTCAACGTAATCCGGTGCAATCGAACTCATCGTGTCCACATTGCTTCGAGCCTCATCCTCTTCTAACTCTTCTTCATCGTAGTTGAGCAGCACCGAGTCCGAACCACTCTCATTCTCTGCAACTAGCACTTTCTCGGCTTGCGGCTGTAAATAGTCCCCTGCTGTTTCTGCGTCTAACTCAGTCTCATCTTCGTCCCAGTCTTCGCCGATACTGTGTTCCTGACTAGTATGGGGGATGAAATCGTCTTCTTCCTCGATGCTCTCGTTTTGCTCTTCTGAAGCGAAGTCATCTTCTTCAGCAACAGGCTCTTCAGCAAAAACTACCTCGAAATCTAAACCTTCTACGTCCTCGACTTCCTGCTGGTACTCGCTGGAAGGAATTACCCTTGCAGCCGGGGGCTCTGACAGCTCAACAGCATCCATGAGCACAGGGATGTGGCCATCATCTTCGGCATCTGTCAGGTTCAGCGATTTCGCCTTGGTTTCCGCTAGATCCAGAGCAGTATTCTGTCGATTCACTTCTTCCAGCGAGCGAGTAACTACACGGGCGCCGCCGCCGGGCAATTCGACTAACTCTAGTGATTCTAAGTCGACGTTCTGAGGGATGTTCTTATCGATGGCTAACTTGATCTGGCCACGGCGGGCGTTGATCGCTACAAACAGGCCTCTAAGCACCACAGCGACTATGGCTAAGCCCAACAATATGATTACTAATTCGCGTCCATTCATAGGAAATCTACAATACTCGATAAGAATTCTTTAAAAACGTGAAAATTTTCAATGTTATCTTACAGTTACCGCATTTTCTTTAGCACAGAAACGAGCTTTTTTAGCTGAGTTACTTAGGAGAGCACCTGACAGAGATACCTAGGCTGTTACATGGCAGCCAATTCGGCCGCCTCTTCGATATCAACTGCGACGATTCTGGACACGCCAGGCTCGTGCATAGTCACACCTAGGAGCTGATTCGCCATCTCCATAGTAATCTTATTGTGAGTGATGAAGATGAATTGCACGCTCTGAGACATCTCCTTCACCAAATTCGCATAACGCCCAACATTCGCGTCATCCAGAGGAGCATCAACCTCATCCAGCATACAGAATGGCGACGGATTCAGTCTGAAAATTGAGAATACCAAGGCGATCGCCGTCATCGCTTTCTCACCGCCCGATAACAGGTGGATAGTGCTATTACGTTTTCCTGGCGGCCTGGCCATTATGGCAACGCCGGTATCGAGTAGGTCTTCGCCAGTCATATCCAGATAGGCATGGCCGCCACCAAATACTTTCGGAAACAGGTCCTGTAGGCCAGCGTTAATCTTGTCAAAAGTTTCCTTAAAGCGCGAACGGGTTTCCTTGTCGATCTTGCGGATAGCATTCTCGAGCGTGTCTAGGGCCCTCGCAAGGTCCTCATTCTGCTTGTCTAGATAGATCTTACGCTCGGATTGCTGCGCATATTCGTCGATAGCAGCAAGATTGATTGGACCGAGACGCTGAATTCGATTGCCTAGCTTCTCCAGCTCCTGCTCACACTGCTCTTCGCTGAGTTCTTCGGGCAGATTCTCCAGAACGTCCGCCAGCACAAACTTGGCCTGCTCGAGTTGCTCAAGTATGCCGTCGCGCTTGACCGACGCGCCCTCACTCTTGAGGCGTTTGTTCATGAGGCTTTCCCGGACCTGATTGATCTGTTCTAACACCTGATTGCGCTGTTGCTCTAAAGCCCGCGTAGCATGTTCATTCGCATCCACCTTGGCCTTCGCCTCGGCCAGCTCTTTTTCTACTTCTAAGCGCTGTTGTAGCAAAGCTTCCAGGTCGCTGCGCATCTTCGCTAGCGGGTCATCAGCTGATGCTATCTGCTCCTGCAACGAATCCATACGTTCGCGGCTGCGCTGCACCTGAGTCGCCATCCTATCCATGGTCTCGCGCGTAGACTGTAACTGCGACTGAACCGATTGCTGCTTAAGTGCTAGCTCGTGCGCTAAATCTTTGTCTTTTCTTGATTTATCCCTGCATGACTCTAACGCCAACTGACGCTCTTCGCGCTTCGCTTCTAGTAGCTCGCGGCCTTCGACATCCAATTCCATGCTGTCCAGTGCCGTTTGCAGCCTGGAACGAGAACCTGCAGTATTCTCTTCTTCAACCGCTAACTGACGATTCAGCTCTTCCAGCTCATGATGAATGCGCTCTTTACGCAGCTGTGCTTCCTCTACTTTGGCCATCTGGGCGCTGACTTGAGACTTCAATTCACTATGCTGCTGCGTCTTCGCCGCCAGCTCACCCTGCAAGCTTTCACGCTCTGCCTCGTCTTGGCTTAGGGCGTCTTTGGTCTGAATCTGCCTTTTATGTAAAACATTAGATTCTTCTTCTAGTCGTTTGATTTTTTTGAATAAATCAGAAATTATTCCACGTCTTTCCACGATGGATTCCTGCTTATTAAAATTGCTGACTTGCAGCCACGCGCTGCCTAGCCAAACGCCATCAGCGGTGATGATCGAGTCTTGCGGACCTAGTTGAGCACGATGAGAAAGTGCTTCAGCCACGTTGCCAGCGACATAGATGCCGCGCAACATATCGTTCAGACCCCACTCGCTGCTAACCTTATCTGTCAGAGGAGTAAGCGACATCTGCGAGCTCGCTGCAGACTCTGCGGCGACACGCACATCGATAAGCGCCACTTTGCCCTGCGGCAACTCGGATAACATCGCCTCTATATTCTCCAGACCCTCGACACAGATACTCTGCAGCGAGTCGCCTAGCACCATCTCTACCGCCCGCTCCCAGCCATCGTCTATCTTGATGCCCTCGGCGAGCCTGATTTGATTATCCAACCCCTGCTTGCTTAGCCACTGATTAAGGGATTCGTTGTCTTGCCCTAAAGCGGCCTGTTGCAGCGCATCTAATGAAGCCTGCTTTCCCTTAGCTGTCTGCAATTCACTGCGAATCTCGTTTAAATCGTCGGAACCCTTACTTATAGAAGCACGATGCTCTTCGATCGAAAGGTTCAGCGCTCTATTTTTCGACTGCATGGTAGTCAATGTTTCTTCTAGCAGCAGCACTTCGGTCGAGGCTTCGCTGACGGAGTCGTCTACAGGCCCTTCAGAAAGCGACCTATTCTCGTCTTCCAGCTTGCGCCTACGTTCGAGTCCGCGCTCAACAATGCTCTCTAGCTGCTGAATTCTAGATTGCTCTACCTCGGCAACCTGACGCGGCTCTTCAGCGCGCTGGTTGAAGGTATCCCAATCAAGCTGCCATTGGGTTAGGTCTTGTTCTGCCTGCGCCAGTAATTCCGAGGAAGACTGCTCGGCAATACGCGCCTCTTCGAGTGCCGGCGTAACGGAAAGCATCTCTGCATCGAGCTGCGTGATCTTTTTAAGGTCAACATCCAGCTCTTCTTTGGTCTGCGACCAAACTTCTTCGGTCTCCCGTAGATCAAGATTCTGCTGATCGATACGCTCAATATGGTGCTCTATCGATTGCTCGATCCTGGCGATGTCATTACCCAGGCTATAGAAGCGTGCTTGCACCTCACCGAAGGCATCGGCGAGCTCCGCATTGTGAGATAGGTGCTCCTCGATCTTCGCATCTATCTCGCGCTGATCAGCCGTAGTCGACTCGATCTTAATTTCGAGACCCTTGATGGCTTCCTGGTTTTCTTTCAGTTCCTGGTCGAGACTACTCCAGCGAAGGCCATTCAGATTGGCAGTCGTATCGCGTTCTTGCTGTTTGAATTCGGCGTACTTCTCGGCGGCAACAGATTGACGTTGCAGGTGAGCTAATTGACGGCCCAGCTCCTCACGAATATCCTCCAAGCGCTCGAGATTATCCTTGGTCCGCTTGATGCGATTTTCAGTTTCTCGGCGACGCTCTTTATACTTGGAAATTCCTGCGGCCTCTTCGATAAACACACGAAGTTCTTCAGGCTTAGATTCGATGAGACGGGACACCATGCCCTGCTCAATGATGGAATAACTGCGAGCACCGAGTCCGGTGCCGAGGAAAATGTCGGTGATGTCTTTACGGCGAACCTTCGTGCCGTTCAGCATATAGGTAGACTGCGCGTCGCGGTCAACCTTGCGTTTAATGGAAACCTCATCGAAGTTGGCGTACTCACCGGTGAGTCTGTGATCGTGATTATCGAAAACCAGCTCGACACTCGCCTGACCAACGGGTTTGCGGCCTCCAGAGCCGTTGAAGATGACATCCGTCATGTTCTCGCCACGAAGATTCTTCGCGGAGCTCTCTCCCATCACCCAACGTACAGCGTCGATAACATTCGACTTGCCACAGCCATTCGGGCCAACTACAGAACAGAGGTTCGAAGGGAAATCGATTGTGGTGGGGTCAACGAAAGATTTAAAGCCAGCTAATTTGATACATTTCAGGCGCATGAATTATTCTAATGATTACCTTGTCTGAGTGATGCTAAATTTGCCAGAAGCTCATACTAGCGCTGAAATTATAGCTAAGGCTAAAGGCCCTTTCATAATTTATTTACTGCGCGAAAGTTTAGCCGATTTGTGAGATCGATGACAGAATTAAACCTGCTTAATCACCGAATATAGCCAGTCGACATCCACCGACATTTTACTTCATTCAGAGCCCTCGCATCTGATTTTTACAAAGCTGTTTGCCCCCCCAATCGCTCTCAAGTCAACGCCTAATCTCAGGGGTTACTTACGTTCTAAGGGCAATATTTTGAGCTATTCACCCAAACAAAGGAGTAGGCAATGGGTTGCCGTAGCACTAGTCTGCGGCCCTCCTTGGCCGCCAGATAAGCTTCTTCTACCCCAATAGCACAAGCAAAACGGCCGCCTCGATGCTATCCACACTATCGGAGAATTTCGCGGGCCGGGCTTTTCTTCCTCATCCCTCTCACATTGCCCACAATTCCAGCTTATCTTTCCCTGTAAACCGAATGGTCTCCGCTGCGTTATAGATAAAGTATCTCAATCTAAAAGAAGGGTCTTCAAATGCAAAAAATTCCACTCGCCTTATTCAGCACACTACTAGTTAGCGCCTGCGCGAGCGCTGAAGATCTAACTCGTAACAATCCGATTATAGATACCCGAGGCATAAATCTAGCGCAATACAATACTGACTCCACCCAATGCGAAGCCTATGCAGACGAAGTAGCTATCGCTAGAAAAGCTGGGGCTGGGGCCATTTCTGGCGCCGTCGTAGGTGGCGTCATCGGGGCTGTCGTTGGTAATAGCGACGCCGCCAAGATGGGAGCAGGCATTGGCGCTGTCGGTGGTGGAGCTCGAGGCGCAGGAGAAGGCATCCGCGAAAGAGGACGTGTGATCAAACGCTGCTTAACGGGCAGAGGTTATCGCGTTCTCAACTAGAGCTAACGCTCAGCAAACAAACTACAGCGATGCTGCCTGACACATTTTCTAGGATGACATCCCGAGATATGGCTGCCGCGGTTAACCGAGGGTAAATTCATTGTTAACTGGAATTTCCGCCCTAGACATCTATATTTATAGACAGCAAGGAATGCTACCTAGAGGTACAAGGATGTGCCTCGCAGCTAACACTTAAACGATGCCAAAAAATGGATTTGGAGGCGCCCAATTGTTCACATTAGACCTACCTAATGACATTGAGAAACGCCTGCTCGTACTGGCCATGCACAAAGGGAGAACCGTGCAATTTTGTGCACGAGAAGCAATTCTTGATTATATCGATGAAGTTGAGGAGCGGTTTCTGGCAATTGACAGGATTAGTGAGGATGAATCAGTGGATGGTTATGATTTATTGGATTGAGCCTACTGCAGTATAGGTAGTACCTAGTGGGGAATTGGTCGGGGCGGCCGGATTTGAACCGACGACCACTACACCCCCAGTGTAGTGCGCTACCAGACTGCGCTACGCCCCGAATACATTACCTTGCTGCAAAAACAGGTCAGTAGACACGACCTAATTCTGAGTATCGAATTCCACCAGCTCAGTGAGCAACAAGAGACTGTACTAAGCCCAAAGTAGAAACTGGCTGAGATACTGCAGATTTGCTGCTGCGGGAGCGGCTATAACCGCGCTATGACGATTTCCAAATCTTTGACCAGAGATCTGATCTCACTGGCGTTGACGTTGGATTTCGCTAGCTCTTCAGGGTTATCACTCATCTTCTGTCGTGCGCCGCCTATGGTATAGCCTTGCTCGTACAGTAAGCCCTTGATTTGCCTGATTAAAATTACGTCTTGGCGCTGATAGTAGCGACGATTACCACGGCGCTTAACTGGCTTTAGAGAAGGAAATTCAGCTTCCCAATAACGCAAAACATGTGGCTTAACCGCGCATAACTCGCCTACTTCACCGATAGTGAAGTAGCGTTTCGGAGGGATTGGAGGTAATTCGTCGTTATTCTTCGGTTCCAGCATAACCCTCTACCCTTGCCTTTAATTTCTGTCCTGGACGGAATGTCACTACGCGCCTGGCCTTAATTGGAATCTCTTCGCCAGTTTTTGGGTTGCGGCCCGGCCGCTGCTTCTTGTCTCTTAAATCGAAATTGCCGTAACCCGACAACTTCACTTGCTCATTGCGTTCTAGGGAGAGGCGGATTTCTTCGAAAAACTGTTCTACAACTTCCTTGGCTTCGCGTTTATTAAGCCCTAGTTCTTCGAAGAGGCGTTCAGCCATATCGGCTTTTGTAAGTGCTCCATCCGCCATATCAAAATCCTCAACTAATTCCGCAAATTTGCATTAAATTCATCTTGTAGCCCGTTGACGCACTTACTTATTATCGTATTTATGTCGTCTTCGCTAAGAGTGCGCGAAGGATGCTGCCACGTCAAGCCTAAAGCGATACTTTTTTTGTCTTTTGCGACTGCATCCCCTTGATAAACATCGAATATCCGCAGATCGGTTAAGTGCTCTCCCGCATTCTCACGAACGTTGGCCAGAACCTCGCTTGATGCGCGGTTGCTATCGATCAGGATAGCCAAATCTCGGCTCACCTCAGGGAACTTAGATAGCGCGCTTGCAGCAGGTAGTCGCCGCTCTTGCAGAGGGGCTAGCTCTACTTCAAACAGGTAACAGTTCCCTGTGATGCCCATTTTCCGCCGCACTGCAGGGTGCAGAGCCCCTATGTGCCCTACTGTCGTATCATCTCTGACTATGCGCGCACATTGCCCGCTGTGAAAGCAGGCATACTCTGTTGCTGCGAACGTATACCTCTCTGGCTCCAAACCTAGGGCCAGCAGTATCTCCACATCACCTTTTAGATCATAAAAGTCTGATAAGTCTTTATTATTATTCCAGTTAATTGGCATTTTAATGCCAGATACCAAACCGGCCAGCATAGCTGTCTGCTTGATTTCTTCGCCACTGCGCTGAAAAACCAACCCTGATTCGAAGATTCGAATGCGCTCAATCTGGCGGTTTTCATTGTATTTCAGTGTCGAGATTAGTCCTGGCAAGATGCTCGTGCGCATCACCGCCATGTCTGCAGATATCGGATTTTGTAATGCGACTCCAGGCTGACCTGGAAAAAGCGTGTCGGCAAGAGATGGCTCGATAAAACTGTAAGTAACAACTTCCTGATAACCTAAAGCCACCAACTGCTGTCGAATCTGACCTAATTGGATGTGAGACTCAGGCTTTAAACTCAGGCTTTGGTTGCCTAGGCCTCCGGTCTGCGGGAGATTATTGTAGCCATAGATTCTAGCCAGCTCCTCAATCAGATCCGCCTCAATGCTGACATCGAAGCGATAGGAAGGCACAGCAACACTTAGTACTTCACCATCGTCAGCTGCCAGACCGAATCCCAGCCTACCTAGGATGTCTCTAACCTCTTCTTGCTCCATCTGGATGCCAAGTAGCTTACTGATAGAGCTGTGTTTTAGGCTGACCTCTATAGGCTCAGGGAGATTGCCTATCGCTTCAGTGATAGGCCCGGCTTCTCCACCACAGATATCGAGAAGCAACTGGGTCGCCCTCTGCATAGCGGTGCGCTGTAATTGATAGTCGACGCCTCTCTCGTAGCGGTGTGACGCGTCAGTATGCATCCCATAGGATCTCGCCTTACCAGCAACAGCCAGCGGCGCAAAGAATGCACACTCGAGGAACACGTGTTGAGTCTGATCGCTCACAGCGGTCGCCATGCCGCCCATGATGCCGGCCATGGCGACGGCTTTCGATGCGTCGGTGATAAGCAGCGTCTCAGGGGTCAGCTCTATTTCTTTCCCATCTAGCAACTCTAACTTCTCGCTCTGCTCTGCGAAACGAACATCGATGTGCCCTTCCAGCTTCGCTAGATCGAATGCGTGCATGGGCTGACCGAGCTCCATTAATACGTAGTTTGTTACATCAACAACCGGGTCAATACTTCGCAGCCCAGAGCGGCGTAATTTTTCCTTCATCCACAGAGGAGATTTCGAATTGAGATTGATATTTTTGATGACACGCCCAAGGTATCGAGGGCAGGCATCTTTGGCGGTGATCGTAATTTCGAATTCGTCTGTGATTGACTCGATAGGAATTGGAAAATCTAAAGACCTCACATCCTTTCTTGCAATTACACCTACTTCTCGAGCAAGCCCGATCATTCCTAGGCAATCACCGCGATTGGGAGTCAGATCTAATTCTATACTCGTGTCATCTAGTTGTAGGTGACTTCGTATATCTTCGCCTACAGTTGCGTCATCCAACAGTTCCAGCAAACCTTCGGAGCTTTCTTCCAAACCCAACTCTTCGCTGGAACAGAGCATGCCGTTCGATTCGGTGCCGCGTATCTTTGCCTTCTTGATTTTAAATGGCTTCGCTTCAGTAGATTCAATGATTACTGCGCCGAGTTTAGCGAATGGTACTTTTAATCCTGCGCGAACGTTGGGGGCGCCGCACACAACCTGCGTTGATTCTTCTCCATCGAAAACGGAGCACAGACTTAGTTTGTCTGCATCGGGATGCGACTCGACCGATTCAACTAGACCTACTACTATGCCGCTGCACTGACGTGCAACCGGCATTGAGCCATCGACCTCGAGGCCAGCCATCGTTAACTCGTCGATTAGTTGCTGCGTTTCAAGTTCTGGGCTTACCCATTCTCGAAGCCATTGTTCGCTGAATATCATTGCTTAGGTCAACACTTTGGGATTACTTGTTAATTGAACTGTTGTAAAAATCTAAGGTCGTTCTCGAAGTAGGTCCGAAGATCACCTACGCCGTAGCGCAGCATCGCCAATCGTTCGACACCCATGCCGAATGCGAAGCCGTTATATTTTGTAGTGTCGATATTCGACATCTCAAGCACTCTCGGGTGCACCATTCCACAACCCATCACCTCAAGCCAACCGGTATTACCACATATCCTGCAGCCCTTTCCAGCACAGCTGACACAGCCCATATCTACTTCGGCAGACGGTTCAGTGAATGGAAAATAGGATGGTCGGAAGCGGACAGGCATATCCTCTTCAAAGTAGGCATGTAGGAAATCAATCACTGTGCCTTTCAGGTCGGCGAAACTCACGTTTTCATCGATTAGCAAACCTTCCACCTGATGAAACATCGGTGTGTGTGTAAGGTCTGAATCACAGCGATAGACACGGCCTGGGCAGATCATTCTAAATGGCGGTTTGCCGCCTTCCATCACTCTGACCTGTACGGGCGATGTATGGGTTCGAAGCACAGTGCCAGGACTCACATAAAACGTATCATGCATTGCGCGAGCTGGGTGATGGCTTGGAATATTTAGCGCTTCGAAGTTATGATAATCATCTTCAATCTCCGGACCTTCAGCGACATCGTATCCGCTGGTTTCGAAGATTGAAGTGATGCGGTCTATGGTAATCGTGATCGGGTGTAAACCGCCCTGACTCTGACGTCTGCCGGGAAGAGTTACATCGATAGCCTCACTACTCAGTTGTGCATTGAGGCTTTCTTCTATCAGCGAGCTTTTCCGCGTCTCAATTGCTTGCTGGACTTCCTGCTTCGCGATATTAATTCGCTCGCCAGCAGCCGGTCTCTCTTCGGCAGTCAATTGACCGAGCGACTTCAATAGCGCGGTCAGTGTTCCCTTCTTCCCTAAATAGTGAACACGCAAAGACTCCAGCGATTTTTCATCACTAGAGTCTTTGATAGCTTGCAGGGCTTCTGCAAGTAGGGAGTTAGGATCTGCCATGAGCTACTTCCGTGAAGAAGAATTAAGCTGCGAGGCTAGCTTTCGCCTGATCTACAACCGCATTAAATGCCGGCTTGTCATGTACCGCTAGATCTGCCAACACACGGCGATCGACTTCGATTTCCGCTTTCTTTAGTCCAGCAATAAGCTGACTGTAGCTCATACCATTCTCGCGTGCCTGCGCATTGATGCGCGTGATCCACAACGCTCTGAAGACACGCTTCTTGACGCGTCTGTCACGGTAGGCGTATTGCCCTGCCTTAGTAACTGCTTGGGTAGCAACACGATAGATACGGCTTCGCGCGCCGTAATAACCTTTTGCCTTCTTTAATACTTTTTTGTGACGTCGGTTTGCTGTGACGCCGCGTTTTACTCGAGCCATGTTAAATTCTCCTGATTAATTTTGTGATTAGACTTCGCGCAGCATGCGTTTAATTGCTGGCATATTGTCAGCATGCACAGGAGTAGTCCCGCGCAACTGTCGCTTTCGCTTCGTCGTCATCTTAGTCAGGATATGACTCTTGTAGGCGCTCTTGCGCTTGTAACCAGAAGCAGTTTTCTTAAACCGCTTCGCAGCACCACTATGGGTTTTTAGTTTTCCAGCCATTACATATAACTCCGCATTTGCTCCAATGTTTATCAGTAACTATTGGATGCTTTTAATGAATACCTAACAATCAAAAAGGCCAGCCTCCAATGAACCACTAGGATCCTTGCATGGATAATTGGAGGCTGACCCTAAATCTCGCTAGCGCTTTTTGACCGGTGCTAAAACCATTATGATTTGCCGGCCTTCCATCTTGGGCTCCTGCTCTACGGTGCCGTATTCAACGAGATCCACCCGGATCCTGTTGACTAGCTCCATACCAAGATGTTGATGGGCCATTTCCCGGCCGCGGAATCTAAGCGATACCTTGGCCTTGTCCCCATCTTCTAGGAAACGTATCAGGTTGCGTAGTTTTACCTGATAATCCCCTATTTCCGTCCCTGGTCGAAATTTTATCTCTTTAACTTGCGTACGACGCTGCTTCTTCTTGTTAGCAGCCTTTTCCTTCTTGAGATCGAATATGTGCTTGCCATAGTCCATGATCTTGCAGACTTGAGGGTCGGCGTCAGGTGCAATAAGCACCAGATCAAGTTTGGCTTCGGCCGCAGCCGCTCGCGCGTCCTCTAATGACTTAATACCAAGTTGCTCTCCTTCCTCACCAACTAGGCGAACTTGGTCAGCTTCGATATGCTCATTAATGATTGGCTTCTTAGAACTGCTCCTCATGATATGCGCGAACGCTTATTCCTTGTATTCGATTTAATTAAAATTTTGTGTGATTTTGCTACGCGTTGCGGCCAAATCGAGCGATATCCTGGTTCAAGAGCGTGCAAAACTCATCGAATGTCATCGCTCCTAGGTCCTCACCACCGCGCTTGCGCACTGACACAGTACCGCTTTCTACCTCCTTATCTCCAACTACTAAGAGATAAGGAATCTTCTGTAAAGTGTGCTCGCGGATTTTAAAGCCGATCTTCTCATTTCTCAAGTCCGTAGACACTCTAAACCCCTTATTTTTCAAGGTTTCTTCGAAATTTCGGCAATAATCGTTCTGTTTGTCCGTTATATTCAAAATCATGGCTTGTTCTGGTGCCAACCAAGCAGGCATATCGCCCGCATAGTGCTCGATCAGGATGCCAATAAATCGCTCAAAAGAACCCAAAACTGCTCTGTGCAGCATGACCGGCTCCTTCTTGCTGCTATCCTCTGCCACATACTGTGCTCCGAGTCGGCCGGGAGTACTGAAATCTACCTGAATAGTTCCGCACTGCTGCACCCTGCCCATACAATCCTTCAGCGAGCATTCGATCTTAGGGCCATAAAACGCGCCCTCACCTGGTACTAATTCCCAGGGCAAACCCGTGGCATTCAGCGCATCCTTGAGAGACTGTTCTGACTTGTCCCAAACTTCGTCAGAACCGACACGCTTTTCAGGGCGAGTCGAGAGCCGCAGAACCACCTCATCAAACCCGAAATCTTTGTAGACGGCGAATAACAGAGTCATGAAATCTGCCACTTCTGCCTGAATTTGCTCTTCAGTACAGAAGATATGACCATCGTCCTGAACGAAGCTACGTACGCGCATAAGCCCGTGCATGCTGCCGGAAGGCTCATAACGGTGACAAGATCCAAACTCCGCAAGACGCAGTGGTAGATCGCGATAGCTCTTCAAGCCCTGATTAAATACCTGAATATGACAGGGGCAGTTCATCGGCTTGATCGCATACATGCGGTTCTCGGATTCGACGCTAAACATCTCATCGGCGAATTTCGAGGCGTGCCCTGACTTTTCCCACAGGGAGTAATCTACCAACTGTGGTGTATTAATTTCCTTGTAGTCGTTTTTATCCTGCACTTCTCGCATATAGCGCTGAACGGTCTGATAGATCGACCAGCCCTTAGGATGCCAAAACGCCATGCCAGGCGCTTCTTCCTGGAAGTGAAAGAGGTCTAGATGCTTACCCAATTTGCGGTGATCACGCTTTTCGGCTTCTTCTAGGCGTTGTAAGAAGAGCTTCAAGTCCTTCTTTGAGCCCCAAGCAGTACCGTGGATTCTCTGTAACATCTCGTTGCTGGAATCGCCGCGCCAGTATGCTCCGGCCACCGAGGTAAGTTTGAATGCCTTAAATGAAGATGTGGCTGGTACGTGAGGGCCGCGACAGAGATCGATAAACTCTCCCTGCCGATAGAACGACAGATCCTCATCTCCCGGAATAGATTCGATAATCTGAACTTTGTATTCTTCGCCCATCTCTTTGAACATCGCAACAGCGTCATCGCGATTCATGACGGAACGCTCCACGGTGAGATTCTCTTTAACGATCTCTCCCATGACTTTCTCGATCGCCTGTAAATCTTCAGGAGTAAACGCGCGTGAGAAGGCAAAGTCGTAGAAGAACCCGTCTTCAACTACAGGACCGATAGTAACTTGAGCCTTTGGATAGAGGCGCTGCACAGCTTGGGCCATTAAATGCGCGCAGGAGTGGCGGATTACTTCTAGGCCATCGCTGTCCCGCTCAGTGATGATAGCAAGGTCAGCATCAGAGGATATAAGAGTGGAGGAATCGACAAGCTCTCCGTCCACGCGACCTGCCAAGGCCGCCTTTGCCAGTCCAGGGCCGATCGATTCAGCAACTTCCATTACAGTAACCGGGTTCTCGTAATCCCGTGTACTGCCATCTGGTAGGGTAATTTTGGGCATCTTACTTCCATTAATAGGGGAGAGGAGACCTCCCGCGTCAACATAACCATTGGTTAGATAAAAGGATTCTCCAAAATCCCCATAACTACCGGTCAGATCAGATCAGAGCATATCGTCCAATCTACTAAAATATTTCGTTCGATTATTTGTTCTAACTAACTTCAAAACGAATGGTAGGCACGGGCGGATTCGAACCGCCGACATCTGCCATGTCATGGCAGCGCTCTAACCAGCTGAGCTACGCGCCTATTGCACTCGATAGAAAGGACTGGCGATTA
>Ga0307986_10000023_pt1 | contig 97078 bp, 106 predicted proteins | sample EllFjometageno82_FD_203170 | JGI IMG/M metagenome (GOLD analysis project Ga0307986, IMG submission 203170) | Marine microbial communities from Ellis Fjord, Antarctic Ocean - #82 | ecosystem: Environmental > Aquatic > Marine > Unclassified | place: Southern Ocean | collected 2014-10-09 | reverse complement strand
ATCGAATCAATGTTGGATAGCCTGAATTTTGAGATTACCGATCTTCGGCAGATAGATTGCGATATACGCGTCGTACTGAAGCCGATCTGAATTTAAGTCCACAGAAAACCGATTCGAATAAGTGAATAACACAATGTTTACCGGAATAATCGAGGCGATTGGCTCAGTATCCAGATTACAACAGTTAGGGTCTGACTGGCGTCTCACTATCGATAGTGGAAAGCTTGACCTAAGCGATGTCGTTCTCGGCGACAGCATCGCCGTGAACGGTTGCTGTTTAACAGTTGTGGAGCTGAAGGAAAATTTTTTCGGAGCCGATGTTTCCAATGAGTCGATGCGCTGCACAGCTCTTGGAGAATTCAAGGATGGTACACGTGTAAATCTAGAGAAGGCCATGCTAGCTAGCGGGCGCCTCGGTGGCCACATCGTTAGTGGTCATGTAGATGGTGTGGGCAATCTGATTGAATCATCCGAAGACGGCGCCAGCGTACGTTTGGTGTATGAGGCTCCAAAAGAGATAGCGAAGTATATCGCCGGCAAAGGATCTGTCTGTATCGATGGCACTAGCCTGACCGTGAATGAAGTCAGTGGTCAAAAATTTACCGTCAACGTTATTCCTCACACTCAAACAGAAACGATAATCGGTGATTACAAGGTGGGTCAGAGCGTTAACCTGGAAGTTGACCTTATAGCACGTTACCTCGAGAGACTTTTGCAGGGGACTGATTCCAGCGAAGAAGGCTTGAATAAAGAATTTTTGGCAAAGCACGGCTTTGGTTAAATAGGCACTAGTTCTAAGAGTGTTTTTTGAAAGAGTTTAAAAAGAGTTTGAAGAAATTATGAAGTTGAATTCGATAGAAGAGATCATCGACGACATTCGCCAGGGAAAGATGGTGATATTGATGGACGATGAAGATAGAGAGAACGAGGGTGATCTCATTATTGCCGCTGAGTGTGTACGCACCGAAGATATTAACTTCATGGCGACTAATGCGCGTGGCTTGATCTGCCTTACTCTCACTCATGAGCGTTGTAAGCATTTGAAGTTGCCTCTCATGGTGAACGAAAACAATACGCCCTATAACACAAACTTTACCGTCTCTATCGAGGCGGCGACTGGAGTGACTACTGGAATCTCCGCAGGCGATAGAGCCCGCACTATTCAAGTAGCCGTCGGCCGCGACACTGTCGCCGAAGACATTGTGCAGCCAGGGCATATATTTCCAATTATGGCGCAACCGGGCGGCGTACTGCGCAGAGCGGGTCATACCGAGGCAGGATGCGACCTTACCAGGCTGGCTGGATATTCGCCCGCCGCCGCGATCGTTGAAATTATGAACGAAGACGGCTCGATGGCTAGGCGTCCCGATCTTGAGAAGTTCGCTGAGAAGCATGGCCTCAAGATTGGCACTATCGTCGATCTCATTCATTATCGAATTGCGAACGAACATACTGTTACTAAGGTTTCTAGCAACAAGATGGAAACAAAGTACGGCGAGTTCGACGTGCATTCTTACAAAGACTCTATTAGTGGCAGTCTGCATCTCGCCTTTACTAAAGGAGAAATCGACTCTAATGATCCTCTGCTGGTACGAGTTCATATACCAAATACGGTGCGTGACATCTGTGAAGTCTACAATTCTAGTCGCACCAGCTGGTCGTTTAGCAATGCCTTGAAGAAAATCGCCGAGGAAGGCAATGGTGTGGCTGTGCTATTATCCGGTGAAGATTATGGTCAGGATCTCGAGCAAAATATTGCTAGTGTCTTGAGTGACGGTTCTGAGACGGCTTCGACTAATCGCAGCGGCAGTGATCTCACCATCGGAACTGGCTCGCAGATACTAAGAGATTTAGGTGTCGGCAAGATGCGTTTGTTAAGCTACCCAGCAAAGTTTAATGCGATCTCAGGTTTTGATTTAGAAGTAGTTGAATTCGTTGAATTCGAGAAATAGACGCGGCGGGAAATACACGCCGGTATGAGTTATAGAAAATCAGTGGTAGGAAAAAGCAATGGGTATAAAGACAATAGAAGGTAACTACAACGGTGCTGCAGCCAGATACGTGATTGCTGTGGCGCGATTTAATAGCTTCATCGTCGATCATCTGCTCGAAGGCGCGATAGATGTTCTGCGCAAGCACGGTGTCATGGATAAAGACATCACCGTCATTAAAGTGCCAGGTGCTTTCGAATTACCATTGGCCGTGAAGAAGATCGCAAGCGGCGACGACTGCGATGCCGTTATCGCATTGGGTGCGGTAATTCGTGGTGGTACTCCGCACTTCGAATACGTGGCCGGTGAATGTGTGAAAGGCTTGAGCCAGGTTAGCCTCGACACTAGCAAGCCAGTAGCCTTCGGGGTACTCACCGTTGACAGTATTGAGCAGGCGATAGAACGTGCCGGCACGAAAGCTGGCAATAAAGGCGCTGAGGCTGCAATTACCGCAATAGAAATGGTTAGCCTTCTAAGGCAGTTGGAGAAATAGGTGGCGCCAAAAAAGGCCGACGCGAGTAAGAAACCCTCGGCCCCCCAAAAGAAGAAGCCGCAAGCTAAGAGTAAGGTTCCACTAGCGCAGCGGCGCAAGGCCCGCACACTCATCGTGCAGGCTCTCTATCAGTGGCATATCAGCAAAGCTGAGCCTCTGGAGATCGAAGCGCAGTTCCATGAGCAGAACGGTGGCAAGATTGACTGGGAATATTTCTCAGAAGTTTTTCTGGAGATTCCCAAGCAACAAGAGGCTCTGGATAAGCATATTGGCCCCCTGTTGGACCGTGAGTTGAAATCGTTGGACCCGGTAGAAAGGGCACTGTTGTATCTTGGAACATTCGAATTGGCGAATCGCATAGATATTCCTTATCGCGTGGTCATCAATGAGTGTGTTGAGTTAGCGAAAACCTTCGGTGCGACTGACGGCCATAAATACATCAATGGTGTTTTGGACAAACTAGCTAAGACTCTTCGCTCCGTAGAATTGGCGGCTAAGACGTAACTAGTAGACTTTATTCAGAAGCTATCGCCTTTTTATCTATGGCGGTTGTAGATCAAGCGCCGGTACCGGACGTCATGCACAAGCCAAGCAGCCACTCAGAATTTGAAATCATTAGCCGCTTCTTCGCGAGACCTAATTTGTCTTTCCCGCGTGAAGGAATCGAATTAGGAATCGGCGATGATGCCGCCCTCATAGCAGTTCCGCCGAACAAACATTTGGCGATGTCGATGGATGTGCTGATATCCGGTATACACTTTCCTGCAGACGCCGACCCCTCCTTGATCGCCAATCGTGCTCTCGCGGTAAACCTAAGTGACCTCGCGGCGATGGGTGCTGAGCCTTACTGTTTCACGTTAGGGTTGGTCCTGCCGCAAAGCGATGAGAAGTGGCTGGCAGATTTTAGCGCTGGTCTCGTGCAGCTAGCAAAGCAATACAATTGTCCTTTGGTCGGTGGCGATACAAGCCGAGGTCCACTGAGTATTAGTATTCAAGTACAAGGGCTCGTAGACAAAAATCGGGCCGCACGTAGAAGTGGCGCAAATGTTGGCGACAAAATTTACGTCAGTGGCACGCTCGGCGATGGCGCGATAGCGCTGCTCGCGCTAGGTTTAGACTCACATCTAGGCAGCGAATTTACCTTAGCCGTGAGCGAACCCAGCACGGCATGTCTCCAGTTCTTTGAGGACGCCTACTTTAATCCGCAGCCCCAGATTGGGCTTGCTTCGGCAGCTGGGAAATTATTTTCAAGCGCAATCGACATATCCGATGGACTGCAGGGCGACCTGCAACATATCCTCGATGAGAGTGAAGTGGCCGGCAACATCAACTTGGGCGCGATACCTTTTTCAGAATCCGCCCTGTGTTGCCTTAGCCCAGAGAATAGATTGCTGGCGGCTCTGTTTGGCGGCGATGACTATGAGTTATGCTTCACACTCGCCGAGAAAAATTGCGTCGAGGTAGAGTCTATCGCCAAAGAGCTGGGAGTCAGGATCACTTGTATTGGCGACATCAATGCAGGGGAGGGAATCGGCTATCTAGACGTTGATGGTTCTCCAATCGGGGCCACCGCACAGGCTTTTCAACATTTTAGTGCCACCACGTAAACTCACAGTAGTAGACTAGAGTGACTATGAACTCAAACAGAGCGATATTAGCTAACCCGATACACCTGTTAGCCTTTGGCTTCGGGGCGGGGCTTTCCCCTAAAGCTCCAGGTACGGCGGGAACTGTCGTTGCAGTGCTGATCTATCTAGTGCTGCCAAGCATGTCGCCCGTCATCTATGCTGGATTGATACTGCTTAGTTTCGTTTTTGGCATCTGGATTTGCGGTAAGACGGCAGAGGATTTGGGCGTTCATGATCATGGCGGTATAGTCTGGGACGAGTTTGTAGGCTATTGGATTACCATGTTTATGGCGCCAAGCGGCCTATTTTGGGTGCTTCTAGGCTTTGGCTTGTTTCGTCTGCTGGATATTTTCAAGCCCTGGCCCATTAAATGGGCCGATAAAGAGTTAGCTGGCGGGCTGGGAATCATGCTTGATGATGTATTAGCGGGTATAATGGCGGCCCTGTGTATGCAGGCCCTGTATGTGCTAATCGGCTAAGGTTTGACGGAATTAGAGGAAAGTTTTTTGACAGTTTCATTTGTAGCATCGGCAACTTTACCCACGCAGTGGGGGCAGTTCACAATTCATGGTTTCGAAGACCAGTCTAATGGCAAAGAACATGTGGCTTTGGCCTTCGGTGATCTAAGTTCAGATCAACCAGTGTTGTGCCGGGTTCACTCAGAGTGTTTGACCGGCGACTGCCTGTTCAGCCTGCGTTGCGATTGCGGGCCTCAGCTGCAATATGCGATGGAGAGCGTAGCAAAGGAAGGGCGCGGGATAATCCTCTATTTACGCCAAGAAGGGCGTGGCATCGGCTTGCTAAACAAGATCAAAGCCTATGCGCTGCAAGATACCGGGGCCGATACGGTAGAGGCCAACGTGCAACTGGGCTTCGAACCCGATAGCCGAGGGTATGAAATCTGCAAGCCTATGCTGGACCATTTCGATATTTCGAGTCTGCGCATCATGACGAATAATCCTAGAAAGGTAGATGCTCTTACCGAGATGGGCATTGATGTTACCGAGATCGTTCCAATACATACCGGCGCCAATCCTCATAACGAGAGCTACTTGGCTGTTAAGTTCGATAAATTAGGTCACAACAAACCCGCCTAGCCCGTGCCTTCCTCGAAAAAACAGATCACCGTTGATTTTCTCCGTCATGGAGAACCGGTCGGCGGCGACGTACTTCGAGGCCGGGTCGATCATCCACTGAGCGATGTAGGTTGGTCACAGATGCAGAAAGCAGCTGCACTGACCATTGACCGAGAGCTGTCTCCTTCGACGCCGAGCTGGACCCACCTGATTTCCTCACCGTTACAACGCTGCCGGGTTTTTGCCGAGCATCTTGCGGGCGTAACTGCACTCGAATTACGGGTTGCCGAGCAGTGGCAGGAAATAGACTATGGTGACTGGGATGGCATGCTGCTTAGCGATTGGCGAGAAGCGGCGGGGCCGCAGTTCAAAGAGTTTCGCAAGGACGTGTCCAAGTTACATCCACCGAATGGTGAGGCGTTTCTTTCATTCAAGGACCGCGTGTTGGCGGCAATGAATGAGCTTGCCGATCTTCCTGATGGCAGTCATGTATTAGTTGTAACACACGGCGGTGTGCTGCGTGTTGTGCTTCCTATCGTATTGGGCATGCCGCTCAATCGCAGCTATCCGTTGCATATACCCTTTGCGTCACTCAGTCGGATTGTTCTGTCTGTTGCTGAAAACAAGTCAGGAATAGAAGAGGGCAGTGCTAATCAAGTCAGCGCTAGCCTGTTGTTTCACAATGCAGCGGAGTATGAAGGCGGTTAGTTGCCTCGCAGCTTTGCTCTAGTCTCGTCTATTTGCTCACACATAAGCTCCGCGCCCACCAGCGCTCGTGGGGTATGCCTCTGCAGCAGTTCAGGGGGGACGAAGAATAGCGAGCTAGTGCTAACGGCGCTGAGCTGCTCCCACTTGAGCCATTCGTCTAACCATTCAGGGCGTTCGATATCCATGCCGCTGGCAACGATTGTCTGCGGGTTTCTAATCAACACAGATTCCACGCTTACCTTCGGCGCCACCAATTCGATGTTGGCGAATATGTTCACGCCGCCACACAACTCAATAATGTCGTTGATCAGTTCGTTTCCGCCGGCACTGATCAGCGGCCTATCCCATACCTGATAGAAAATTCTAACAGGCGTCTTAGTCCGATAGTTTTCCGAAAGAATCGCCAACTTGGTTTCGAACTCTTCGATTACACTTTCCGCGAGTTCTTCGGTACCTGCCAGTGTTGCCAATCGTCGAATATGGCTGGGGATCGACTCTAGCCGTTTCGGCTCCGCGATGTAGACTGTAAGACCCAACTCACGGAGTCGATTGACAGAGGCGCGCGGATTACCTGTCTGCCAGGCGACGACTAGGTCGGGCTGCAGCTGCAGAATTTTCTCCATATCTAGCATGTCGTACCGGCCGATGATCGGCAGCGCTTTCGCGGCCTCCGGATAGTCACTGTATTCAACAACGCCAACAAGCTTGTCTCCCGCACCAGCGGCATACAGTAGCTCGGTGAGAGAGGGGGCGAGACTAATGATCCGCTGCGCGCTCTCATCGAGTTGCACAAGCGAGCCCTCGTCATCACGCACTTCGATGGAGAACACTGTCTGACTAACCCCAAGAGTAGCCAGCATCAACGTCAGCGAAAGTATTTTCCGTAAGCTCGTTGAAAGGATTTTCTGAGCCGTCTCCTTAATGATAGAAGTTACAAAAACCAGCATCAACATCAGCGAAAGCCTTTTCCGCAAGCTTGTTGAAAGAGTTCTCTGAGCTGTATGACTGATGATAAGAGTTGCCAACATCAATAGTCGCGAAAAGGATTTTTTCAGTCGGGTAGAAAGATCGCTAGGCGCGTCATTAATTAGAAACGATAACGGAAATGCTACTAACGCAAAGTAGCGTCGGCATTTTGATGTTTTCGTCGGGTTGGTAACCATCAGTAGTCGATGCCTTTCTGAACCTTTACGCCGTCGTAGAACGCGTGTTTGTTTTCACCTAGTTCGGTAACGGTGTCCGCCAGCTCTATGAGTTCCTTGGCGGCACTGCGTCCGGTTATAATAACGTGCTGGCCTTCAGGCCTGTTCTCCAACGCGGACAGGACCATCTCCTTATCGAGATAGCCATAGGTAAGCATGTAGGTAAGCTCGTCCAGAATTACGACATCGAAGTCTGGATTCGTCATCATTGCAGCGCCGTGTGCCCAAGTCTTTTCGGCTGCGGCAATGTCCGTGTCGCGGTCCTGAGTTTCCCAAGTGAAACCCGTGTTCATGACATGAAATTCAACCAACGGATTGTCGGCGAACAGCATCTGCTCGCCGCATTCCCACTGGCCCTTTATAAATTGAATCACGCCGCAGCGCAGCCCGTGACCAACACTGCGTGCGAGCATGCCGAAGGCAGAAGTACTCTTGCCTTTGCCGTTACCGGTGAGTACCACTAGCAGGCCTTTATCGATTGTAGCCGCCGCGATGCGGCCGTCTATGTGTTCCTTCTTACGCTGCATTGCCTTCTTGTGGCGTAGTGCTCTCTCTTCGCTAGTCGACACGCTGTACTCCGGTGTTGGTTAGATGGATAACTGATCGAGGGTGATGATGGGTGCTGCCTCGGAACTAAGCGAGTCTTAGACAGCGTCCGATTGAATTTTACAGTCTTTCAGTTTCTTCTCGATAGCCATGCAGATGCTTGCGGCATCGAGCCCTACGTCGGCTAACATCTGCGGTACCTTGCCATGCTCTAAGAACGAATCGGGCAACCCCAGATTCAGTACAGGTATCTGGTGGTTAGAGGCGAGCAGGAATTCGTTCACGGCAGAGCCCGCCCCGCCCATCACAGAGTTCTCTTCGATAGTCACCAGCAATTGGTGCTTGGTGGCCATGTCGCCGATAGTCTCTTCATCCAGTGGCTTGACGAAGCGCATATCCACCAGCGTTGAATCCAATTTTCCAGCAGCTTCCAATGCGGGATTGACCATGCTGCCAAAGGCGAGGATTGCGACTGTACTACCTTGCCTGCGGAGCTTGGCCTTGCCAATTTCAACCGGGTTCAGCCCCGTCTCAATATCCACGCCAGGCCCTTTGCTGCGTGGGTAGCGAATAGCCGATGGGCCGTCGAAGTGATAGCCGGTCGATAACAGCTTATGGGTTTCATCTTCGTTGCTCGGTGTCATCACTAGCATGTTCGGAATGCAGCGCAGATAACTCAAATCAAAGCTACCAGCGTGGGTGGGTCCGTCTTCACCTACGAGGCCGGCTCGGTCGATGGCGAACATCACATTCAAATTCTGTAAAGCCACATCATGTATTAACTGATCGTAGCCGCGCTGCAAAAAAGTCGAATAGATGGCAACGATTGGCTTAAGTCCATCACAGGCCATGCCTGCTGCAAATGTCACGGCGTGTTGTTCGGCGATGGCAACATCGTGAAAGCGATCTGGAAAATCTGCGGCGAACTTTCGCATGCCCGAACCCTCTCCCATGGCAGGCGTTATGCCGACCGTGAGCTCATCTTGTTGTGCAACTTCGCACAACCAATTACCAAAGACTTCCGAGTAGCTAGTCGAGGGCGCGGCCTTGGGAGCTGGCTCTTCATTTTCTTCTGTGGCTGCCTCTGCCGATTCACTCGGCGGAGTTGGGCCAGGGTCTATCTTGCTAAGTGCGTGCATGCCGAAGGGGTCGTTCTCGGACTCGAGATAGCCCTTTCCCTTCTGCGTAACGATATGCAGCAGCTGTGGGCCGCGCAGGGTCTTTATGTTGCGCAGTATATCGACAAGCCCATTGGTGTCGTGTCCATCTATTAGACCGATGTAGTTGAATCCAATCTCTTCGAATAAGGTGCCAGGTGACACCATACCCTTCATATATTCTTCTGCGCGGTGCGCCGCTTTCAGCGCGGGAGGGATCTTGGAGAGTACGCGTTTGCTGCCGGTGCGAATGAAATTGTAGGGCTTGCTTGCCCACATTCGGGCAAAATAGCTGGAGAGTCCGCCGACATTGTTGGAGATAGACATATTGTTATCGTTAAGAATAACGAGAATATTGTCGTCGAGATGGCCGGCGTGATTCAGCGCCTCGAAGGCCATGCCCGCCGTCATCGCACCGTCACCTATAACCGCAATATTATGCTGCTCTTTGTTCTGCACTCTCGCTGCCACCATCATGCCTAGCGCGGCACTAATGGACGTGCTGGAGTGACCGACACCGAAGGTGTCATATTCGCTCTCGCCGCGATTAGGGAACGCCGCAAGGCCGCCCGCCTGGCGCATGGTTAGCATTTGGTCTCTGCGTCCGGTAAGAATCTTGTGTGGATAAGCCTGGTGACCGACATCCCAGACTAACTTGTCGTTGGGTGTATCGAATACATAGTGAAGCGCGATGGTTAACTCGACAACGCCGAGCCCCGCACCGAAATGTCCGCCGGTCTGACCCACCGAATAGAGAAGAAACGCGCGCAGTTCCTCCGCTAACTGAGCTAGTTGATCTAGCTCCAGCAGTTTTAGGTCGTCAGGATTGTCTACCTTGTCCAGTAACGGCGTGTCGGGCCGGGACAGGGGGATTTCATTAAGCATAGCGGTCTATCAACTCCAGATACCCTCTAGATAGCTCAAGCGGCTGCAGCTAATAGCCTAGAGGGGGTGAAAATCGGCTTAAGTTAAAGGGCTGTCACCGAATCGTCAATTATACCCTGATCAGTGCAATCTACTCACCACAAAGGCAGCTAGTTCTCGCAGCCGGTCTGCACTGGCAGGAAATTCCTTCAGGGCGGCGATAGCCTTGCTTGAAAGAGAGTTGGCTAGCGCCTTCGCTTCATCTAGGCCCAAGAGTGACACATAGGTAGGTTTGTTCTTGTCGCTGTCTGAGCCCTGTGGTTTGCCTAATTGCGAGGTGTCTGCAACTACATCCAGAATATCGTCCTGCACCTGGAATGCCAGGCCTATATTGTCTGCATAGTTCGCCAATGCCCGCATCTGTGAGTCGCTAGTCGATTCGCAACTCATGCCACCAAGTAATACGGCGCAGCGAATTACGGCGCCGGTCTTGAGGCTATGCATCTGCTCGAGCTGTTGGATGCTGAGTTTTACGCCTACAGCCTCGAAATCCAGACTCTGGCCGCCGACCATTCCTGTGGCGCCTGCCGCCTGACTTAGCAACTGGACCATGGCAAGGCGGTTGTTGGCGCCTTGCGCATCAGTCTCGATGCTTAAAATTTGAAAGGCCAGGGAGTGCAGTGCATCGCCGACCAGTATTGCTGTCGCCTCATCGAATGCCTTGTGGACGGTGGGCTTGCCGCGGCGCAGATCGTCGTCATCCATCGCGGGAAGGTCGTCGTGCACCAAAGAATAGCTATGAATGAGTTCGATCGCCGCGGCCGCATTATCTGCGGCGGCTAGGTCACCGCCCACGGCGAGTGCGCTGGCGTATGCTAGAACGGGGCGAATGCGTTTACCGCCACCCAGGCTGGCATAGCGCATTGCCTCACGAAGTGTAGCGCTGGCGATCTCTGCGTCGAGTGCTGCGCCAAGACGCTGGTCGACGCGCTGCTGGCATTGCTGCAGAAATTCATCCAGCTGAAGGGTATTCGGTGTGCTCATCGGCTTGGCTTATTCTTCGACTTCATCGAGATCAAGCTCGGTGGTATCGCCATTCTCATTTAGCAATACCTGTACCTTCTGCTCGGCATTCTTCAGCGCGGTTTGACACTCGCGGGTCAGCTTAATGCCTTTCTCAAATGCCTGTAAGGATTCCTCGAGACTAAGCTCGCCGTCTTCCATGGAGGACACCAGCTCCTCGAGCTCCTCTAGAGCTACCTCAAAATCGAACTTTGCTTGTTTCTTTGTGGTCATGATCGTATTCCGGCATCTAGGGCTATGGCTGCTGAGCACTGCGACTAACAAGGCAGTTTCCGACACGCCATTTGAAAGAAGAGTGATTATACGCCATGTACATAGGATTTCATGCCAAAACGGCGCGATAGGCCGATATTGTCGCCTGTTGATCATCCGCGGGCTTTCTGCTGCAATGGGCTCTTGTCTGCATATCCACGCAGTAGGAGGGTTTTACAGTTGTCGAATTACCTATCAAACACTCGCCATTCTGTTTGGTTCTGGCTAGCGCCGGGCCTAATTCTTGCTCTAGCCATCCCGCTGTCGCTGCTTGCCCAACAAGACGATACGGCTAGCACGATAGCGAGTCCGATAGTAAAGACCTTGGGCGCGATCGACTATGTTGAGATCTATACCCCCTCAGCGTCGCTGCAGCCGAAGCAACTGATCATATTTGTTCATGGGACACCTGGCTCTTACACCGCATTCAGTAGTTATCTGAACGATCCGATCATGCAGGAAAAATTTCATATGATCTCTGTCACCCGGCCTGGGTGGAGGAACAATGAGGACGCAAAGGTGCCCTCCCTAGATGAACAGGCAGCGGCATTGCGTCCGCTCCTGGGCATGGATCGCTCCGGGAAGGGGGCGCTGCTCATGGGGCACTCCTATGGTGGGCCGGTCATAGCGCGCACCGCGATGAATTATTCTGAGCTAATCGCTGGCCTGATTTTCGTCGCTACGACAGGCGATCCCCAGCTGAGTGCTCCACGTTGGTACAATCGATTCGCCGTCGTACTGCCGCGCTTCATGCTGGGAGCTAGTCTAAAGGGGGCCAACGCAGAAATCCTGCCACTGCGCCCTCAGTTGGAAGCCATGGTTCCTCGTTGGCAGGATCTCACCATGCCCGTTTTAATTGTGCAGGGGAGTAAGGATAGATTAGTACACCCTGATAACGCCCTGTTTATGCATCGGATGCTGGTAAATTCTGAAGTTCGGTTTCTCAACCGCGAAGGCCAAGGGCATTTCGTGCTGTGGGAGGAGGCTACGCTGATAAGGGATAATCTCATCGAACTCTTCGTTAGCAGCAGCGCCCCTTCGGCGAGCTTCTCTGCCAATTAAAATGCCCCTAGGAAGTGTTGACCCATCCTAGTTAGCGCTTTACTCTAGGCCACCATGAAATCCTATATTCCCAAAGACTGGCGCATCTGGTTTGCTATTGGCCTTACCTTCTTCTGGTTCTGCTTTCTTGCCATCTATATAGCGCGAAACGTCGGCTGGGGTTCCTTCCTCGACCTGCCTATAGAAGAGATGGGCACCTTTCTAGAGGGAGCGTTCGCGTTTCTCGCCTTTCTCTGGTTGGTAGTCGGCTTGTTTATTCAGCAGTCGGTGTTAGCTGAGAATAATGAGGAGCTGCGGCGTAATAATCTGCACTCAGAGAAGCAGACCCAGGCCATCGCCGCCACAGAAATGAATGCGCGACAGGAGACTTTCTTTAAGATCGCTGAAAGCACGCGAAGGCAACTGGGTTCGGTAGTAGGCCTGTTGTTTCTCTCTTCGCAGGGTCCGATTGGTAATGATAACTACTCATCTGAAGACATGGCGGAATGCTGGACGCAGTTTGCTGGCGGAGATACCGAGCTTTTTTCTCGACTGTTCCTAACGATGCCTGGAGGGGCTGACGCGGAATTCGCCGATCTCTTCTATGGTACCGAAATTCGTAGACGCCACACAGACAATTTTCTGGTTGGTTTCGACCGCCTCGTAGAATTGGCTAAAGGCTGCGATACAGACAATATTATTCTAGATACATTGATCACTTCGGCGAACGGCTTCCTGAATGCCCGAATGAGAGAGTTGCATCCGGACATTAAGTTCGAGCCAATCGTTGGAACTGATACGATTGAGTATTTAGATAGCATGTTCAACGCTAAAAGTGAAAGCAGTTAATTATTTCAAAAATAGAACGCTGTAATAGCAGCGTGGGGGAGAGTCATGGAATTAGTAGCATTAGTAATTATATTGGCATTAATGGAGTATATGTTCTTTAGCTTTAAGGTCGGTATGGCGAGAGGAAAGTACGACATTAAGGCGCCAGCGATAACCGGTCATGAGGTATTTGACCGCTACTATCGCGTACATATGAACACGCTGGAACAATTGATCATTTTCATCCCGGCGATCCTAGTATTCGCCTACTTCGGCGATCCAACTTACGCCGCAGGCTTAGGCGCGTTCTTTCTTGTGGGCCGGATCATGTACTTTATGTCCTATGTGAACGACCCTGCGAAACGTGGCTTAGGGTTCATGGTGGGCTGGATACCGATGGTGCTGCTGGTACTGGCGAGTCTTGCATCTATCGTAATGCAGTTGATTGGCTAAGCGCTCTAGAGCAGCTCAGCGAAGATAAAAAAAGCAGCCAATATCGCACTGATATTTGCTGCTTTTTTATTTCAACTTTCTGATGCATGTCATGGTCAATCTTGTTCATCCAACTGGCGCACAATCTCAGTAAGAGTACGAAAGTCGGTTTTACCACTGCCCATTCTTGGGAATTCGGGCACGTGTACGTACTTCTTAGGTAAAGCCAGATTGGGCAATGTCTTAGCAAGACGCTTATTGAGATCCTGCTTATCTATTTCAGTATTCGTCACTCCGACTATCTTAGAGCCGCGCTTGGCGTCGGGTAGCTCCACGGCGCAACACTCGATTTCTATTGGTGTTAACTCGTTCATAGTCTCCTCGACCATGACCAGCGAAACCATCTCGCCACCAATCTTCACGAAACGTTTCAGACGCCCCTTGTGCCATAGATAGCCATCTTCATCGAGGTAGCCCAAGTCTCCGGTGTCGTACCAGCCCGACTTGAGTCTTAAAGAAGATTCTTCAATGTCATTCAGATAGCCCTGCATCACCCCGTCGCCCTTGACGAGGATCTTGCCAGTCTCGCCAGTAGGGCAATCTATACCTGTGTCCAGGTTCTGAATTCTTATCTGGGTTCCAGGAATAGGCGTGCCAATGCTACCGGGCTTGTTGGCTCCGCGTGGGTTGGCGGAGATCACCGGCGAGGTTTCCGTTGTGCCATAACCTTCGATGATATCGATGTCGTGCTTCTCTCTATACAGTGCTCTTAAACGTTCAGTGCATCTATCTGCGCCTGAAACCGTCAGCTTGATGCTGGCGAAATCGCCGGGCTTCGATTGTTTTGCATAGCCCTCGAGAAACAGTGGTGTTCCAATCAAGAGCTCTGGCTTGTCCTCGCGGATAATCTTCGCGATTGTTTTAAATTCAAGAGGATTGGCATAGGTGATCGAGGTCATGCCGAGACACAGCGGTGTCCAAAGATTAATTGTTAGGCCGAAGACATGGAAGTAGGGGAGGACCGCCAGCAGGTTGTCCATCTCATAGATATCCATCATCTGGGAGAAGGAATCTATATTAGAGAGGATGTTGCGCTGTGTTAACTGGACAACCTTCGGCTCTTTTTCACTGCCGCTCGTAAACAGAATCACCGCGGGTGAATCGAGGGTCGATGTACCGACGGCTCGCTTCAGCAAAGAAAGCGGGAGTTTGGACTTAACGAACGCGAGTGCTTTCTCGAATTTTCCGAGTTCGCCGAGTATGTCTTCGATGAACACCATGTTCGGCAGTTGTTTGCAGCCAGTTTTTTCTAGTAGAGCCTTAGCGGTAACGATGACGCGAAAGTCACACTGTCCTTGAGCGTACAGGCAATTCTTCTCGGCGCCGGTCGAGTAGTTGATCATTACCGGTGTGCGACCGGCCATCAGTGCGGCGATTACTGCTAACCCTCCCGCAGACGATGTCGGAAGCATAATCCCAATGCGGCCTCTCTCCATTTTCCTAAATCGGCGCGCCAGTATGAGCGAGGCGAGTAGTGCTTGAGAGTAACTAACATTGCGCCCGAGACTGCGATCGATGAAGGCAATCTTATCGGGATTTTTGGAGGCGGAATCGATGAATCGGTGTTGGAGCATCGAGTCATAGTAGCGCAGAATAGCAGGGTGTGGAACCATGTCGCCCGCGGTGCTAAAGTGACGGTCTGCTTAACCGAATTGAGGGAAGATAATGTTTAAATCAGCCGCTGTTTTTTCGCTGTGTTTTTTACCTATGGCAGTAGTAGCCCAATCTAGCACCGATCCCTATTTTACGACCTACCATGTTGCCGGCAAGGTTCACATGCTGCAGTCGCCCGATGCCGGTGGCAATATCGGCGTGTTCAGTGGCGATGATGGGGTGCTGCTTATCGACGACCGCTATGACCGTGAGACGCCAGCATTACTGGAATCTGTGAGCGCGATAAGTGATCAGGACATACGCTTCCTGGTAAACACGCATATTCATCCGGATCATATCGGCGGCAATAATAACCTTGCTGCCCACGGCGTGTTCATTCTCGCTCATGATAGTGTACGCCTGCGTATGCTCAAGGAATTGATAATACCTCGCCGTGGTGGCATTACTTTCCCGCAGCCTCCAGAGCAGGCTAGGCCAATACTAACTTACAGTGAGGCAATCAGCTTTCACCTAAATGGCGAAGAGGTTCGTGTCTTTCTCGCTCCACCCGCTCACACAGATGGCGATAGTTTCGTTTACTTCATGGAGTCAGATGTCCTGCATTTGGGCGATGTGTTTCGCACCAACATGTATCCCATCATCGACAAGTTCAATGGCGGAAGCTTTCTCGGCATGATCGAGGCGATGGGCATTGCCATCGGTATGGCAGGCCCGGATACGAAAGTTATCCCAGGGCATGGCGTTGGTTTTACCGACAGAGAAGGTATGTTAGAGGTACACACGCTCCTCATAACGCTGCGCGATAGGGTGCAGGAGCTTATAGATTCCGGTAGTAGTCTCGATGAGGTGCTAGCAGCAAAGCCGACAGCAGACCTCGATGATCGCTGGGGGCAAGTTCCTTCGTGGACGGCCGCCGACGTGTTGCCAATAGTCTATGATGAGCTGACGCAGTAGTTGCTGAATCGAGGAAAGCTTGCGCCTGTCTTCTCGGCCCTAAACTCCTCGTTCCGCGGTAAAGCCGTAGCCCAGCTTCGACAACCCTTTTTGGAACTCCTATGATCAAGCACCTCAACACCGTCTGGCTTGTCGTGGTGGCTGTGATTCTAGGAATGGTAGTTATTTTTCCCCAGTGGCTGACTCGCGAATCCGTTTCGCAATTGCTCGGTCAGATGGGCTTAATGGCACTCATTATCTATGTCTTGATGTCGCTAACCCGTTCGATACTGTTGATACCGTGTACGCCATTTGTCTTGGCTGGAGCCATTTCCTTCCCGCAATGGCCTTTTTTGGTGTTTGTCATATCGCTCGCCGGAGTTGTGGTTGGGGCATTCCTAGTATACAGTTTCCCCTCTTTTGGCAGCTACGATAGGCTGCTGGAAGAGAAATACCCCGAAAAAATCGCGACCTTGAAGACCAAAATGCAACATAAAAATGCGTTTTGGTTTGTAGTTGGTTGGTCTTTTTTTCCTTTAGTGCCCACCGATGCAGTTTGCTATGTTGCGGGGGTAGCCAAAATGTCGCTGAGGAAAATGCTTGCAGCATTATTACTGGGCGAATTACCCTTAGTAGCCGTGTACGTTTTTCTCGGTGCCGAAATTGGCGAGTGGTTTAGAATATGAGTGCAAGATTGAAATTTAGTGATTCGCTGAATCTAATTAGGAGCTTTAAGACTTCTGGGACAATTACGCCTAGTTCTAAAGTCTTGATTAAGACGCTGCTTGCTCCTATAGATTTTACATCGGCGCGCTGCCTTATCGAGTTGGGTCCTGGCAACGGTTGTGTTACACGCTCGATTCTGGAACGAATGCACCCCGACTGCGTTTTGATTTGCTTCGAGGTGAACAGCGACTTCATCGATCAGTTAGAAGCGCTACAAGACTCTCGTCTGCGCGTGGTCAATGCCTGTGCCTCATCTATCCGAACCATACTCGATGATCTTGGTATAAATGAGGTAGATCACATCGTTTCTAGCCTGCCGCTGGCTTTGATCGATAATGAAGTCGTTAAAAGAATTCTTGAATCAGTGAGATCGAATTTACGCGAAGGCGGCCGCTTTCTGCAATTTCAGTACAGCTTGAGTAATTACGCAGAATTAAAGCCAATCTTCAAAAACGTGAAGCTAGACTTCACGTTTCGAAATATGCCGCCGGCATTTGTCTATGAGTGTACAAAATAGGCTGGGACACGTTCATAGCCTGCGCGCTGCAGGAAAGAGAATAGGAAGAAACTGAGAAAGCTGACGCGCAATGCGCGTCAGCTTTTTTTATGGCAGTTTAAAAGCGACGAGCTCGGGGCTGTACTCTCGGTCACCAATCGCGACGAGAATGTACTGCTCTCCGTCATGTAAGTAGCTGATTGGAGGTCCAGATGTCCCCGCCTCTAATTCAACTTCCCAAACAATGTCGCCTGATTCTTTGTTGTAGGCTCTGAACATCGGGCCGCCACTGTTCGTGGCAATCGCGACAGGCATGTCCGCAGGGATGCGCCCGCCAGGTCTCTGATTGGTGAGTCCCTCGCCTAGGAATAGCAAAGTCTTGGTGAGTAGTGGCGTAGGTCGGCCTGGCAGCCCAAGAGGCCCTAAGTCGAGATCCACTAGGTCAGGGTGGTCGGTAGGGCCATTTCCATTCGGCACCATCCACACATGCTCGCCAGTATTCATATCGATAGCCGTAATGCGCCCATAAGGGGGCTTGAACAGGGGCAGTCCGCGCGGCCCTGCTATCCAGCGTCTCGAGCCTTTTACATAGCTGAGGTTCGTAACTTCCGGGTCACCAGGCAAAACGTCGGCAACGAATGGCGATGTTATTGAAGGAATGTACAAATATCCCGTCTCTGGATCAAAGGCGGCGCCCTGAACGTCTGCGCCACCCTGTGAGCCTGGTAATTGGATCGTTCCCAAGGTGCCATTTGGGCCATCGCTGGCGATTGAGGGCGGTGTAAAAAGCGGACCCGTCACGTAGTTGTTAAAAATCTCTAGCGCTTCGGCGCGTAACTCCGGCGTAAAGTCGATTAAGTTATCAACGGTTGCGCCCTGACGATCGAAAGGAGCGGGTCGAGTCGGAAAGGGCTGTGTGAGCGAGGTGACTTCTCCGGGTACGTCGGATTGCGGTACTTCTCGCTCTTCGATCTCCCAGATAGGCTCGCCTGTTTCGCGGTTGAAAACGAAGGCGAAGGCCTGCTTTGTGAGCTGCGTAATCGCCTTTACTGGTTCGCCGTCTACGGTGATATCCATCAAGATTGGTGCGGCGGGAGGATCGTAGTCCCAAAGGCCATGATGAACCGTTTGGTAGTGCCAAACTCGTTCGCCGGTCTCCACATCGACTGCCACTAAAGACTGGCTAAACAGATTGTCGCCGATTCGATGGCCGCCATACATATCGTTAGTCGAAGAGGAGATAGGCATATACACGAGGCCTAGTTCTGCATCGGCACTGAATAATGCCCAGACCGGAGAATGCCCGGTATAGGACCATGACCGGTCCTGCCAACTAGCTGTGCCGAACTGTCCTTCCTGTGGAATCGTGTTGTAAGTCCAGCGCAATTCGCCAGTGCGTACATCAAAGGCATGCACGTCGCCGCGGAAGGCTTCCTTGTTAGAGAACGTGTCTGACATGGATTGCCCGATGAGGACTATGTCACGCACGACCGTCGGCACGCCGCCCCAACGGAATCGCTCGGAACCCTCGGGCATTAGTTGCAGGCTGGCGCGTCCATCGACACCGAAGCCCTCTACAGGTTCTCCATTGTCGGCATTGAGGGCGTATAGATAGACGCCCCGTTGCACTAGGATGCGTCTGTCGTTGCCTTCGCTCCAGTAGGCAACGCCTCGGGTGTTTGCGCCAGGCAGTCCGTCTACTCCATCAAAGGGCTCCTGAACCCAGATCGTCTCGCCAGTGCCGGGATTGAATGCCTCGACCAGACCTACACCATTCGGCACATAGGCAATGCCATTCTTCACTATCGGTGCAGAAGACCAGGTGGAGGTATAGCGCTGCCTTGGATTCATGGCTGAGTAGTAGGCATCTAGCGCAGGCCTTCTCCAGACAATTTCAAGCTCTTCTACATTGCTAGCATCGATTTGATCTAGGCTGGTATATTTCGACTGGCCATTGTCAGCTGCGTAAGATCCCCATTCGCCCTCGGGGGATGGATTGGTCTGCTCTGCAAGTGGCGCCGCAGAAGCCGTTGAATCGGGCGCTTCAGGCATTTCAGGGGTTGTAGGCTCGGGCTCAGGGCTGCAGCTAATCAGCACAGCAGTAAGCGTTACTAGGCTGAGTGCGCGCAGAGAGTGCGAAGGCGTTGTTATTGGTGTTGGCCAGCTCATGGGAATTACCTCTTTGGGTAGTAATTTCGATCGATGTCTCGATTCTAACCAATTACTACGTACTTAAGGAAACAATTCTCCCCGCTGTGGATGCGCGCGGCGTCTTATGCTAGAAAGCATAACAATTACCGGCTTTCGTATGGAAGGAAGAAAAAAATGGCCGCTACCAATGTCAGGGAGAGAACCTCGGTTTAATAGCGCCCAATGCGTAAGTCTCTAAAGAAAGATCAAATAGGTCGTGAGAGCCACCATCAGTAGTAAAGGTAGATTCACTTTCGGTTGCGAATCGACATTGTTTTTCACGGCTTACTCCAGTTTATTAGGGATTACTAATAGATCAAGTTCACAGCTTTAAGGTTAATCGACTATTAAAGTATTTAATATGCGTCCAGCGTTTCATGGGTATTCATCCAGTAGTATTGTGGCTTGGTACTATGAGCGTGCTTGGAACACATTGACCGGAGCGAAGCGGGCGATCGTGGCTCGTGCGGTAGATTTGTATCTGCAGGAAATCGAATCAGAGCACCGAACTATTAAGTTCAACGTTCCAGAGAACCCCGAGGATGGAGATCAGTTCCTCGAGTGTAGTAAGAAAAATATAAAAATCATCGATGATTTCTTTGCCGACAACTCAGTAAGGTCCAAACACTTTCGCGACAACATGGAAATATTCGTGGCTCGGGCTATCGACGAGATATTTGAAAGCGGTGTTTGTGAAATTTTAAAACAGAAGCTTTTTCCCGAAGCGATTATTCCCCATACGGAAGATCAGCTAGATAATCTACTTGTTCAAACAAATGCCAGTTATACAGAAGCCGTCAATGAATGTGTCCGGGTCTTCCGAAATGGGTTAACCGATGACAGCGATGAAGAGCTGGAGATACTAGAAAGTAAGCTGTTATCAGCCAGAGAGTTGTTAGACAGGAACGTTGGAGTCATTGAGAACGAATTGACGCGGCGCAAGAAAAAGAAATAGTTTTTTCATCCTGCAAGAATAAAGTGGAACAGATTTTCCTGAGCTACAGGCTCTGTAAGAAGCCGCTAAGCGTGTAGCGTATTCAAGGCCACAAAATCGCGCCGCGGAGAATACAGCCCCTCATGGCAGCAGATCGTGGGAATAGGGCATCAACTCGAGGTGCTTAAGCCGACTATGAGCATAGAGCCGATTCCAGCCTTGGGACCCGCCCGTTTGCTAATTAATTTGGAGCCTCTACCCTAATTTTCGCATTTTTTATTTCTCCAGTGATCCAGCCCGCCAGAAGCTACGTATTTAGGGGCTATGTACAGAAATTATGCGAAACAAGAAGGCTTTAACAAAGAGGTCGGTCTAACTGTTAGACTCGTCTCAATGGACTCCTCCCCGCCAAGCCTAGACGCCGAAGATACAGTTATCTCTGATGAAGCCCTGCTAATAGCAATTGGGAATAATCAGGATATCGACGCGTTCAATCAACTGTTCAAGCGATTCTCCAAGAAGATATTCGCATTGGGCATGAAGCTCACGCGCAACGAACAATTAGCCAACGATCTCATTCAAGAAGCCCTGCTGAACGTCTGGCAGAAAGCCCCCCTGTATGACCTGGATAAGGGCTCGGGGAAAGGCTGGATCTTCACGCTGAGCCGCAACCGTTGTTTCGATATGCTGCGTAAGCAGAAACGACAACCCAACTGTATTCGTGCCGACGATATTTGGCCGCTCGAGTCTGGTGCTGAACCTACGCTGGTTCACGAAGACAAGGGTGGGCAGGAAGTTGAGCTAAGCCTGATCGAGGGCTATTTCGATAAGCTCTCTGATCCGCAGCGTGCTGTGGTTGAACAAATATACCTTAAGGATCGCACCCATGAAGAAGCAGCCGCGTATCTGCAGATTCCTTTAGGAACTTTAAAATCACGTCTACGCCTCGGTGTGGCGAAGCTCCGAAATTTGATTGGCGTCGACCAGTAACTGAAACCTCGCTGTGCCTATTGAGGTAGTGCTTGTTGCTGAGTTTGCGAAAGAATTAGTAAAAGAGATTTGAGAAAGAGGATTACAATGAATACCGAAGTAGAACTGCACCCATCCACTGAATTGCTGAATCAGTTCGTTCAAGGTGAACTAGTTACAGGAAAGAGCGTGGTCGTATCCGCACATATGGAACTGTGTACATCTTGCAGCGCCAAGGCCAAGGAATTGCAAGATCTAGCGGTATCCTCCTGGGTTGATCCCGGCAACACTTTGGAATTTGATCAATCTAGCGAAGCCGACTATTCGGAAATGGTAGCGGGCATTGTCAAGTCGCCGCAAATGAAATCAGAGCCGATCAAGGACCTGGTTGAGGTGGAAATCGAGGTATTGAATCGCAGCATCAAATTGCCAAAAGTTTTAGCGAAAGCTGTCTCGCAGGGTCTGAAATGGAAGAAGGTGGTAGGCGGAATTAGCGAGGCGCAATTGTTTCTAGATAACGAGACTCTGTGTGAGTTTATCTACATGGCTCCCGGGTGCAGGGTGCCTGTGCATACACATCTGGGCAGTGAATCGACTCTGGTTTTGGATGGCAGTTTCGAGGATGAGTTAGGCGAATACAACGCTTCGGACTTCATTATTCGAGATTCGCAGCACAACCATCAGCCGCGCTCTAAAGAAGGTTGTCTCTGTTTTGCTGTGTTGGACAGCCCGCTGAAATTTACCGAAGGTTTTGCAAGGTTGATGAATCCTGTCAATCGATACAAATTCAAGAAGGCGACTGCCAGGGTAGCCTAGCCTAGCACTGCTTCCTCTTAAGCTTTACGCTGCGCATCTATATTCATAGCGATAGAGACGCGCTCTCGCTTGCCCGTGTAGGGCCGTACTCCATGGCGTAACCACGCGGGAAACACCACTAGATTCCCGCGCGCGAGTTTGAATTCCACCTCGTACTGCTGCGGCTGGCTATCGATTCCTATCATGCGAACCGCTGTGTTGTGCATGGCGGCCATAGGAAACCTAGGGTCCTCAATATAGAAGGCGCCACCGACGTCTGCGGGAGAGTCCGTTTCATCTCCCATATCTAGATAGAGCACTGCCGCCCATAAATTTCCAGGATGAGCGTGCATGTAGTTCAAGCCTCCAGTCGACGTTACGTTAGCCCACATGCGCACCTGCCATTCGTAACACTCAGCGTTCGCTTCTTGGAAGTGAGTCATGCGCTTGGCGACATTGATCGCCGCTTGGCTGAGTTTGCTTGCCGCATCTCCGCCCCACTCAAGCATATCGGTATCCGAATGCTATCCCCCAAAATTGGATCTTGTTAAGCCGTCGTCCTGCGCTCGATTCTGACGAATGGCTTTCTCTAATTCTTGAATTGGAGCCTCGCCTTCCTTTAATCGGCAATAAGCGACCGGCGTTTCGAAGAAGCCTACATGCTGGGCTTCGATTGGAAGCGGGATTCTGTGTTTTTGATTAGTCATTAGTTTGTAATGGTAGGGCAGGAATCATTACAGAATTATGACGAGGGAATAATCAAGCGAAGCTGTCTTTCGCTCCTCAATCTACGTCGGCACAAACTGTAAAAAAACTGCAATCAAATCGTCGCATAACTGCAACATGACAGTCCTATTATTGCTGCACTTAACTAATTTCTTATTTATATATAACTAGTAGACGAAGGAGTCGAGATGAAATTTAAGCGTACTAACATAAATGCGATGGCCAGCGGCGTTGCTCTAGGTCTTGTGGCAATGAGCGCGCAGGCAGCAGATCAGCCAACACTAACAACAGCTGGTAGCCAAGCCAGCGCGGTTTTCACCGGGGGAGCGACGATCAATGGCGGCGCCAGCTTTCTTGCAGCAGTTCCAGCTGACTCGGCAGTGGACCTGTTGGTAACAATCAGGCCGGCGGCTTCTGATGTGGGTAAGGCTGGCAACTTGGTTGTAATTATTAATGTTCCTGATGCTGGCTTCTTCATACAGGATTCTTCGGGTTCTTTCGCGCCGTGGACTGAGGCGGATCCAATAGTGGCTGCTAGCTCCAAGACTCTTGCCGTCTCTGAACCTCTAGCAATCTTCTCTGGCTTGGTTGGCAGCGCTGTGGGTGCGACTGGGGTCGACGTTCAAGCTTTCGTGGGCTACTACACTGACTCTATTGCGAATCTGACTTATTCATCGACTCCCGCTAGTTTCTCAATCGCGGCGGCAGCAGTTTCGAGCTGTCCTGCCAACACCACTGCGATCTCAGGCACGTTCAAAGACAAATCAGTCTGCTCGCTTAGCGGCAGAATCGAATCCGATACACATCTCACCTCGAACTTCTCATACATATTAGACGGCGCAGTTTTCATCGGAGCGGATGCAGTAAGCGGCTCTAAGACTAAGCTGACTATCGATGAGGGAACTTACGTCTTCGGTCAGCAAGGTTTGAACTTTCTGACTATCGCGCGTAACGGTCAGCTGCATGCGAACGGCAGTGCGACTAAGCCAGTGATCTTTACTTACGAGGGCGGCGACGAGGCTACTGCGACCACAAGCGGGCAGTGGGGCGGTATCATCCTAAACGGCAACGCACCTCTAAACGTAGGCAGTGGCACGGCGGAGGGCGAAGGCTCAACAGGTATCTACGGCGGTCCTGACTCAACTGATAGCAGCGGTGTGCTGACCTATGTACAGGTTAAATATGCAGGACAGAACATCACTGAGGACAACGAGCTTAACGGTATCGCGTTCCAAGGCACGGGTTCCGGCACCATCGTTGATTATGTTCAGGTTCACAACAATTCTGACGACAGCATCGAGTTCTTTGGCGGCAATACGAATGCAAAGCACATCGTATTGACCGGCAACGAAGATGACGCGCTTGACTGGACTTTCGGTTGGACTGGCAAGGCGCAATTCGTTGCCATTAAACAGAACACGGCCAGTGAGCATTGCATCGAAGCAGATAACAATGGCGACGACAACGACGCACTGCCACGCTCGAACCCTACGATCTCAAACCTGACCTGTGCAGGCGCGACGGGCGGTGGTGACGCGGGATTCAGATTGCGTGAAGGTACTTCTGCGCAGATATCCAACGTGGTCGTGTCGGCCCACAGCGCCTACTGTCTCGACATCGATCAGAGCGCAACGTTCGCCAATGCAGGCGACTCAATTGCTGGGCTGAACGGCAACCTGACTCTGACAAACTCGCGTCTTGTCACTGGCTGCCCATTCAGCGCTAGTGAAGGCGACGCCTTCTCAGTCGAAGAATTTTTCACCGCGCAATCTGGAAATTCCTTAGGCGAGGTTGATCTGATGGGTGCTAGTGGGTGGATGAATGGACCTGTCCTAAATGCGATAAGCCCTTCGATTCCTGCAGATTCATTCTTCGATCAGGTCGACTACATAGGTGCAGTGAAAGACAGTAGTTCTGACTGGACTGTGGGCTGGACCTACTCTGACTAGTCTTGCTTAGCTAGGCTTTCAAGTAGATAAGCTGATTCATTTTTGGGAGCGCTAGGCGTTCCCATTTTTTTGTCCAGTATTTAAGATTTATTCAATTTGAAATATTTCTGCAATGTAACTGAAATATCACTGTCACAGAACAGCAATAAAATACCCGCTTCAAAAAAAAATTTATCATTGGAGCAAACAGTATGACCAATCGAGCGGCGCCACTAAACCTTCTGGCTATCGCCATTGCCTCCGCGTTCAGCGCAGCGGCTGTCGGGCAGGATATACCTCAGATCGAGGAGATAGCAGTTATTGGCCAATTTGTTCCGGATGAGAAGCGTGCCACGTCTTCGGTTTCGAATGTTATCAACTCAGAACAGTTTCAGCGCTCCGGTGATAACAATATTGCAGAAGGGCTGAAGCGAGTGTCTGGCCTCAGTACAGTCGGTGGCAAATACGTCTATGTACGTGGTCTTGGCGAACGCTATTCGACAACTCTTCTAAATGGCGCAATCCTGCCGAGCCCAGAACCGATCAATCGTGTTGTTCCTCTTGATCTATTTCCGACTGCCATACTCGACAGCGTGTTAGTACAGAAAACCTATTCCGCACAATTTCCCAGCGAGTTCGGTGGTGGCGTCTTACAACTGCGCACCAAGAAGTCTGCCGATGAGTTTTCCTGGAACGTCTCTTCGTCGGCCGGAATGCAACAGGACGTGAGCTTCAACGATGGCTTTACTTCAAGTGGTGGCAGCAAGTCTTGGCTTGGCTATGATGATGACCACCGCGGATTACCCAATGCTCTTGAGCTGGCGACTGCGAATGGACAGGAATTGCGCAGGCAGAGTCAGTTCTTGGGTAGCGGTGGCTATTCTCCCGAAGAGCTTCAGGTCATCGGCCGTAGCATCAGCAACGACTACGCCGTAGAGAGAGTCTTTGCCTGCTGACTTCAAGTTTGAAACATCCCTCGGCAACTTCCATGAGCTCAACGACGATGGCGCACGGATAAGCTATTTGACGGCCATCAACTATTCGAATTCCTGGGACACTAATAAGATCGAGCGCAATAACTACCGCACCAGCAATGCAGGCTTAGAGATCGGAGACGACCTAGAGTTTGTAGGCACCGAACACAGCGTGGACACAAGCAGCTTCTTTACCGCCGCCATCGACTTCAATGCTAATCACAACATTCGAACTACCAGCATGATGTTGCGCATGACTGACGATACAGTCTCGCAGACGAGCGGTAATCTCGCGGAGGAAGACTTCATACGACTAACGCAACTAGAGTGGGTAGAACGCGAACTTTTCTCCAACCAAATTCAGGGCGATCATTATTTTCCTGACTTCAATGAGCTAGTCGTTAACTGGCGCTATAGTAAGGTAAAAGCAGAGCGAGATGCGCCTGACGACAGAGTGTATCGCTACGATCAAGAGGCTGACGGTAACTTCAGGTTTTCTACTCGTGCCGACGGCAACGTACGACGTTTCAGTGTGCTGGATGACGATGCTGAAGACTTCGCCGTCGATCTGAGCATGGCTTTCTATGGCCCGATGAATTCGATAATCACCACCAAGGCAGGCTACGTTCATACGCAAAAGAGCAGAGATTCTGAAGTTCGCCGCTACTCCTTCTTCGATCAGGGCAGTCTTGCCTTCAACGAAGATCTATTGACGCTGCCATTGGAAGAGATATTAGCTCCCGCGAATATCGATCCTGATGGCTTCGAGCTGCGCGAATTTACTCGACCCACTGATAACTATGACGCGGTAAGCGAGTCGGACGCTTTCTACGCCGAGGTCGAAGTCAACTTCGATGATAGGTGCCGCATTAATTTTGGCGCGAGACAAGAAGACTTTAGTCAGAATGTTAGAACGTTCGATCTATTTCTCGATGTGGAAGTAGATTCCGCACAAGACAGTGCAGACATTCTTCCCGCATTCACCGGCACTTACCTCAATGGAGATCACCAGTTCCGAATAGCCTATGGCGAGACCCTGTCGCGGCCTGACTTTCGAGAACTCTCACCGGCTGCCTTTACCAATCCGGTTACCGGTAGAGAAGTGGTGGGTAATCCCGACTTAAAGATTGCCAACATCACTAATTATGACTTCCGTTGGGAGTGGTATTTTGGATTCGGCGACTCCATGTCCCTCGGTCTGTTCTACAAGGAATTTGAGAACCCGATCGAATCAGTAGTACAGCCTGGTGCTGAGGCAAGACAGACGTTCGTGAATGCCGAAGCTGGCGAGAACGCCGGTGTGGAATTTGAGATATCCATGCGCCTCGATTTTCTCGGGGGGCGCGGGGAAGACTTTTACATCCAGACCAATATCTCCTTCATCGATTCTAACGTCACGATCGCAGAGAAAGACCGCAACATTCTTACTAGTACGTCTCGCGCACTACAGGGGCAGTCGGATTGGTTGTTCAATGCTCAGATAGGCTACGAGCCATTCTCGGGTACCACGGCGACGCTTCTGTATCATTACTACGGTGAGCGCATCAGCGAGGTGGGCATTGAAGGCGCACCGGACCTAATTGAGCAGCCCTTTGGCGAGCTAAACACGGTCTTCATGTATGAGTTCAGCGATAGCTGGAGAATGACGTTCAAGGGCAAGAACCTGCTGGATGAGGCGAGCGAAGTCACACAGGGCGGTTTCATCACTACCGGATTTAATCGTGGCAGAGAGCTCAGCGTTCAGATGGACTACCGATTCTAGAACTGCAGCTAGCGTTTGCCACGTTTCACTTATCGCCGGGCTATTTTTAAAAAGTGATTTTTAAACAATAGCTTATGGGCGATTCTGGTGCGCGAATAAACCGCGAATGAACGCCCGGCTGTCACGCAATTGTAATATACTGCTGATTAAATGAACGCAGTTTTACCGTTTGTTAAACAAAATTATTGGTACACAAATGCCTGAATCCACAATATTGATCGTCGATGATGAAGCAGCAATTCGCGATATGGTTAGCATCACCCTCGACCTAGCCGGTTTTAGCAGCATCAGCGCAGATAATGCCCACGATGCCCACGTATCCATTATCGATAAGAAGCCAGACCTGGTGCTTCTCGATTGGATGTTGCCTGGCGGCAGCGGTATCGAGTTGGCGCGTAGACTGCGCCGCGATGAGATCACCACAAACCTGCCTATTATTATGCTCACGGCGAAGACCAGTGAGGACAATAAGGTGCAGGGTCTCAATGAAGGCATCGATGACTATGTGACTAAGCCCTTCTCGCCGCGTGAATTGGTCGCTCGCATCAAGACTGTACTGCGCCGAGTTGAGGGCAAGCAGAAGAACAAGGTGTTACGTGTGTTCGATCTGCAGCTCGACCCTACGAGCCACCGCACTTCTATCGAAGACCACCCTGTAGAAATGGGCCCTACGGAATTTCGTCTCTTGAAGTTCTTCCTGTCGAATCAGGAGAAGGTGTTCAGTCGTGACCATATTCAGGACGCGGTATGGGGCGGTAACGTCTATTTGGAAGAGCGAACTATCGATGTGCACATACGTCGCCTGCGCCAGGCTCTGTCCTCGGTTGAGGGCACCTCGATCGACTACGCCAAACTAGTACAGACAGTCCGCGGGGCAGGCTATCGCTTCTCTGTCCGTCAATTCTAGCTTCAACTAACTAGCTTTCAGGAAATCCCTTTCTCTTTTGTAAGTAGCATAGTCCTTTTGGTACTGGGCCTTACAGTTAGCCTGCTGTGCTATGGGGATCTCCTCGCAGGCGCGTAGACCATTCTGCTGAATTGATTGATACATGGCCTCATTGCTGAACCCATTCAAACTGAGGGCTAGTAAGCCAAGCGTCAGGGCTGCCAGGCGACCAGTATGACGCCAAAGGCGGTATAGCAGTGTATTCAGGCTGTTCATCGTGTGCAGCTCTCTGTGTTCCTGGATTTGGGGTAATGGGGTGCTAGCAATCACCAAAATTGAGGGATTTGGTCTTGCGAAGTGCCGACAAGCAGTCGATTCTAACGCTAATCTGCCAAATATCACGAGATTCCCGAGTCGAACTAGCTAAAGCACCTATAATTAGGGCGCTAACCACCACCTTAAAACCCGCAGAAATCTCCTACAAGCCCCTAATTACGGGCAGTTATTAGTAACCGAAAAGCAAATTCGTCAAAAAGGTGCAAATAGGTTCCTAGTTTTATCAAATTGTTACAGTTGTGACTGTTTGTTTCTAGAAAACCTGTGTAACATCCGCGCCAAGTGATCCTGTTAGTTCTGGATTGCATAAATTAAAATAAGGAATCTGGGCACGGGGCCTCGTGGTTTTGGTCTGGATCTCAACCTATATAAAGGGAGCATTTAAATGTTCAAGAGAAAACTACAGGGGCGGATGTTAAAGCGGACTGTTCCATTTGCAAACGCAAAAAATCCTATCGCGAGAAAGTGCCTGAGTGCCGCAATTTGCGCCTTAGTTCTTACAGTTAGTAATCCTGTTTTTGCGCAATCAACTAACGGCGCAGTCCGTGGAATTGTTCAAGGAGCAAGTAACGGTACTGTTGTTGAAGTCATTGATACTTCCAGAGGCACTGCTCGAAGCGAAACTACTGGTAATGACGGCGAATTCCGAATTGACGGATTGGCTCCAGGTGTTTACCAAGTCCGTGTGCTTCAAAACGGGGCTGAAGTTGATACCCTAGAGGTTCAAGTTTCACTAGGTAGTGCAACTACTGTGAACTTGGCAACTACAACTACAATGATCAACGAGATCGTTACTACTGGATCTCGACGTGCAGCTGTAGACACAAGCATCGCCGAATCCGGCCTTATAATTAGTGCTGATTTACTGCTCGAAATGCCTATTAAAAGAGACCTGACTTCAGTTGCTCTTCTTGCTCCAGGCGCGAGCCTTGGTGACAACCGTTTTGGAAATCTGGCTTCTTTCGGTGGTGCATCAGTTGCTGAAAACACTTCTTTCATCAACGGCCTGAATACTACTAACTTCCGAACGGGTGTTGGTTTTTCCCAGGTTCCATTTGAATTCTATGACACTCTTCAAATAAAGACTGGTGGTTATGCGGCCAAGTATGGTCGTTCACTAGGTGGCGTAATGAACGCTACTGCGAAGAGCGGTTCAAATGAGTGGGATTTCGGTGTTAATACCTACTATAACGACAACAGACTGAAAACTTCTCCCGATACATATAGCGCTGCAAATAGACTTGATGAAGATACAAGTACAACTGCAGACATCTACGCTTCCGGTCCTATCATCAAAGACCGTTTGTTCTTCTACGCCTTGTACAGCGACGACTCACAAGAACAGCGTTATGCGGGACTTCAGTCAGGTCGTGACTATGACTATAACGTAGATGAAGGTTTCTGGGGCGTTAAGCTTGATGGTTATATCACTCCAAATCATCATGTCGAATACACAGCGTTCTCTGATACTCGGCAAGGTGTTGAGGGAGTTAATAACTTCAATGCTAATAGTTTTACTCGCGGCGACTTTGTCGGTAACACGGTTTACGATGAGGGCGGTGACAACTGGATAGCTAGTTATACCGGTAGCTTCGGCAACGATTTACAAGTTTCATTTTCCTATGGTGAAAACGAAGCAAATCGCACTACTGCGCCAGCAAGTGCAAGCATCCCTGTTGTAAATGAATATGATGGTGGTTTTAACGCAGTTGGCGATTGGTCAAACTTCACCGTATCTGAAGGAGTCGATATGCGTGAAATGACTCGTGCGGATATTCAGTGGACTGGATTTTCGAATCATGAACTTTCTTTTGGTATCGACAATGAGGATAACTCATCAGATGAAGCTACTATAAACTCTGGTGGAGCTTACTGGTTGCGTGATCCTACAAACGCTTACAACGAATGTACTCCAGTGGAGTGCCCTTCCGGCGCAAATGTTCGACTTCGTACTTACAGTGTTGGGGGTTCTTTTTCAACTAAGTCAGATGCCTACTACTTCCAAGACATTTGGCAAGTATCTGATCGTTTGACTCTTGAGCTTGGTCTTCGTAATGAGTCCTTCGAAAACATGAATGCCGATGGTGGAGTGTTTGTGGAAGTTACAGACCAGTGGGCACCACGCCTTGCTGCTGTATATGACCCAACAGGTGACGGCCGATCCAAGTTCTTCGCAAACTACGGTGAGTACTACCTGCCAATCGCTGCGAACACAAACATTCGCATGGCTGGTAATGAGACTTACATCCAAGATTACTATGATTGGGATGGTGTTAGTATAGGGGCCCAAGAGGTTCCATCGAACCTTGGTGGCATTTACAAAAGTGATGTATTTGGTGACGGCACAGTGCCTGACACTCGCTCCGTTACAGACGGTAATATTGAGGCGATGTTCCAAGAAGAATACATCATAGGCTATCAGACTATCTTGGACTCCGGTCTTGAACTTGGTGTAAAGGGTATCTATCGTGACTTGGGTACAACTATCGAAGATGTGGCAATCGATGCTGCAGTAATCGATTACTACAACGGCCCAGGAAACTGGACTGCAGATGGCACTGTTGAAGATACTTTCGGTGGCTTTCATCAGTATGTACTTACCAACCCTGGTAATGACATGAGTGTGTACATTCCTGAGACTGATGAGCAAGTAACTCTATCAGCTGCGGCACTTGGTTATCCTGAGCCAGTTCGGACTTACAAGGCTCTTGAGTTCACAATTGGACGTCCTCTAGAGAACAACTGGTCAGCCGATTTGTCATACACATGGTCAGAAAGCACGGGTAACCACGAAGGTTATGTTAAGTCAGATAACGGGCAGGACGATGCTGGTATCACTACAAACTTCGACCAGCCGGGACTGGTTGACTTCTCCGAAGGTGAATTGCCTAACAGTCGAGCTCACACACTGAAGGCTTATGGCAGCTATGCGTTCAATAACGGGCTGCGCATTGGTACTAACGTGATTGCGCAATCTGGGCGTCCAATAAGCTGTTTCGGTGTTCACCCAACTGATGATTTCGCTCAAGCCTACGGTGCTGCATCTCACTTCTGTGCGGGAAACGCTGTTTCACGTGGTTCACTGGGAGAGACTCCAACGCTGTTCAACATTGACCTGAGTGCACAATATAATCTAGAAATTGCCAGCACTGATGTATTGTTGACTCTGGATGTATTCAACATACTTAATCGTGATAAGGCTTCTCGTGTAAATGAAATAGCCGAAACAGATGGTGGTGTGGCGGATCCTGATTACGGGCTTAATTCCGCATATCAGCGTCCACGCGGCGTGCGTCTGAGCGCCAGATTCAACTTCTAGGCAAACATCCTTGCGAGTTTCGGCTCGCAAGGATGTTTGAAGAAGTGCTGTTTCAAAAGTATAAAAAAAAAAGAGCTAACTCTTAGGAGTTGGCTCTTTTTTTTGCCTGCGGTATTCTGGGCCTCCCAGTCTTTGCTAGGACCTAAATAGCGTTAAATGGAATTGCTAGACTAGAAAAGTGCCTAGTAAATGGCTAGGAAGTTCGCATCGACTCCAGTATTCAATTGTAGTGGTTTCTATGGCGCTAGTTGTGGTCCAGCAGCAACGACCAAATGGGTCCGGCGTACAACTTGGGGCTAAACCCTATCATTTCAAATTTGGGCTTAAGTCTGTCTTTTTAATAATTTGATTTTGATAGAGCTGCGTTAGGAAGAGTTGCTGCTGTCTATCGAAGTTTGGTAGAAGTTTTTTCCGGCTCGTAAACCAGCGCAAAAATCTTTCAGTACATACCTAAGATTCGTCTAGCATCATTCGCCGACGCAGTACTACGATCAAGTAATAGAACGGCATCGTCGGCCGCCTTAACAAGCGCTGCGTTATCTGCGGCCAGACTATTGTCCGACATAAATAGATTATTCTCGAAACCAACACGGCAATGACCGCCTTGCCGAATAGCCTCGAGCATGCAGTCTTTCTCACTGGAGCCAAAAGCGCAGAGTGACCAGTGTTGAACTTCTGGAAGATGGGAGAGCAGTGGGGCAAGGTCTGCTGATTCTGATTGTTGATTTTCCGCATACCGACCTAGAACTAATAATACGGAAATATTTTCATCTGGAACTATTCCTCGCTCCAATAATTTATTGAAATGCAGAATGTCTTCTTTGTCGTAGAGTATGTACTGCGGAGCGATACGTTCTCGCTGTAAGAAGCTGAAGAATTTGGCGGAGACTTTTTCGTCAACCCCAGGAGGGCTTATCTCTCGAATGGCGAGTGATACGGCTTCTGGCCGAAGCTCGCGGACTGTCTGAATCTGCTGTTCTCTGTTATAGATCCCGACTGCTTCAGTCGTAATTTGAATGATGAGCTCCTCACCCACCTGCTGGCGAACCGCCCGGATAGCCACTGTGTAGAGTTCAGCATCAAGGCTATGCCTTAGTTTCTTGTCGCGAACGTGCAAGTGCAACATGCAGGCCCCTGCGTCTCGACAGGCAGCCGCGGTGTGAGCAAGTTCCTTAGGACTGATAGGTAGCCGGGGGTGATCCCTTTGTGTTTTCCTGGCACCATTGGGCGCCACTGCAATCATCACTACATCGTTGTGACTCATGTGCCATTCCTTATCTATTGGTTGATGCAGGTTTGCATAGTCTCAAAGCGACGGAGCTTCTACAAGGCAGGCAACTGTCGTATGCTAGCGACAAGTTATGTCTAACCTGTCTAGGTTCAGTCTTGTCAGCGCATTACTAATCTATGCACTCTGGTAGAGAACATGATCATCACTCGGCGATTAATCAAGCTATCCATCATGTTAACCATGTGCGCATCCAGCTATCTGTTTGCGGCAGACGAACAAGGTTGGGAGTTACAGCGGGATAAGGACGGCATACAGGTGCACACACGCCCTGTAGAGGGCTCGCCTTACGATACTGTGCGCACTACAACGCGGATGACGGACGTGCGCCTGTCCTCTTTAGTTGGCCTAATCGAAGACACTCCGGCCTGCAAGGACTGGGCAGATAGTTGCGCCGAGTCTTACCTGGTTGAACGCATCAGCGAGTCTGGGTCTCTCGTCTATACCCACAACGATATGCCGTTCCCAGTGAAGGACCGCGACGTGGTTGCGCAGGTTAAGTGGACACAAGATGCTGCAACTTTTGAGGTGGTAATGAACAGCGTCGCCACCGTGGGCAATATGGATGAAGTGCGCGGAAGGCTGCGCCTGACCAAGGCTGTGGCCAGCTGGAATTTCGCACCACAAGCGGACGGCTCTGTCCTCATAAGTAATCAGGCCCACATCGATCCAGGTTCATCGTTACCGGGTTGGGTGACGAATATGTTATTGATCGATGCCCCCTTCGAGACCATGAAATCGTTTGTTAGCGAAGCGGCAAACCCGAAATACGTCGATGCGCAGCTGAGCTTTATTCAGGAATCAACCGAGTAAATCGATAAAGAGTTTGGATAGTAGAAAGTAGGAGTAGAAGCGTGTCACACGACCATCATCACGATCATGACCACACCGAGCCACCCTCCGATCTTGAACTTCGAGTGAAGGCTCTAGAGAGTCTGCTGGTAGAGAAGGGCTTGGTGAATTCAGAAACGCTCAATAGCATCATCGAAACTTATGAGCACAAGGTAGGCCCACGCAACGGCGCACACGTAGTCGCGAAGGCATGGACAGATCCCGAGTTTAAGCAGGTGCTGATGGATGATGCGACAGAGGCGGTAGCGAGTCTTGGTTACTGCGGGCGTCAGGGCGAACACTTAGAGGTGGTTGAGAATACAAACGACAAACACAACCTTGTTGTGTGCACGCTATGCTCTTGCTACCCATGGACCGTGTTAGGTTTGCCCCCGGCCTGGTATAAGTCGGCACCGTATCGATCACGGGCCGTCAGTGATCCCCGTGCGGTGCTAAAAGAATTCGGCACGCAGTTGGACAAGAAATCGACTATTAGAACCTGGGATTCCACGTCAGAGATGCGCTATCTGGTTCTGCCCCAGCGCCCGGCAGGAACTGAGAATTGGAGCGAACAAGATCTACAACAGCTAGTGAGCCGCAACTCCATGATAGGCGTAGAGCTAGCACGTTCTCCCGAACACAAAGGTGAGGATAGCAAGTGAAAGGTGGTCACGACTTAGGCGGTCAGTTGGAGATGGGCCCAATAAATCCGGAGCCCGAATCGCAAGAGCCGGTGTTCCATGCCGATTGGGAGCGGCGTGTTTTTTCTCTCACGCTAGCTACCGGCATGCTAGGTAAGTGGAATATCGATGAGTCGCGCCATGCGCGAGAGCGTCAGGATCCTCTTGCCTATGTTCAAAATAGCTATTACGAGAACTGGCTCGAAGGCCTGGAGAAGCTGTTGCTCGAAAAGGGTTTAGTGGATGCCGAAGAATTAATTTTGGCGACGAATATCTCATCGCAAACAACAGAATCACTCTCGGCGCCCAATCCAGAGGTCGCTCAGAAGATTCTCAGATCTGGCGTGCTCAGCACTATGGAGACGGATAGCGAGGCGCTGTTCTGCATTGGCGATAGTGTCTTAGTTAAAGCTAGCGAGACCGCGGGTCACACGAGAGCACCGAAATATACGCAAGGCGTGATCGGCATTGTGGCAGCACAGCTAGGCTGCCATAGCTTTCCCGATAGCAACGCGCAGGGCGTTCATGAAGGGAAATACCTTTATAGAATCATCTTCGGTGGCTGCGATCTCTGGGGCTCCCATTCTGTAGACACTGAAGTGCTTGTCGACCTTTGGGAACCCTATCTAGAAGTGGCTGCAAACTAATGCAGAACTTCCCCCACCAACCGCAAGACGAACAGGGACCAGTGTTCAATGAGCCCTGGGAGGCGCAGGCCTTTGCTTTGGTGATAGCTCTGCATGAACAGGAATTGTTCAGCTGGCAAGAATGGGCGGGGGTGCTGAGCGAACAGATTGCGCTAGCACAGGCAGGCGGTGACCCCGACCTCGGTAATACCTATTACCAACATTGGTTGGCGGCGCTAGAGACGATCTCGCAGCAGAAGAAGCTCTCCAATGAAGATGAGCTGATGACACGAAAATCACAGTGGACCGCCGCCTACCTAAACACACCCCACGGAAAACCGATCGAGCTCTCAGCCGGGAAAACCTCCTGCTGAGTGTTACAATGCCTGCTTCCTAAGCGAGTACAGTTATGGCGCTATTGCAGTCCCTCAAGAATTTATTTAAATCTTCCAAGTCAGCGGATACAGGTCTAGAGACCGCCGGCAAGCATTGGGGCGAACGTGCGCGCGAGCAAGTTGCCCTCAACAAACCCAACTCCTGGGCGGAATGCCCGGTCGTCAATTCCGAATACATCTGCCCTCTTATCTCTGGTCAGGCCCACGTTGGCTGGTTGGAATACGTAGCACGTAAATACTATGCGAGCCCGTGCCAACCGCGTTGAGTCTTGGCTGTGGTGGTGGCGGACTGGAGCGTCATGGCCTGCAGTTGCAGATTGCCGAAAAATTCGATGCCTTCGACGTGTCTGAAGATGCGCTCCAACTCGCGAAGGAAGAGGCACAAAACAGTGGTCAGCTCGAGTCTATTAATTACACGGTAGCAAACCTTAACAAAGTAGAGTTTGCCGAGAATTCCTATGATGCCGTGTTCGCCTCACAGTCTGTGCATCACATCGAAGCCCTCGAGCATTACATGCAGCAAGTCAGCCGCTGCCTAAAGCCAGGTGGCTATTTCATCATCAACGAATTCGTCGGCCCGAACCAGTTCCAGTGGAGCGACGTGCAGCTGGCTCATTGCCAGCGCCTACTCGAAGAGATACCAGAGTCTTATCGACAAATGATTCGTGAGCTGGGTGTGAAACACAGCGTCGAGCGATCCACGATAGAATTCATGAACGGCTACGACCCCACCGAGGCGATCCGCTCCGCCGACATTATCACTGAGTTGGAAAGGCAGTTCGAGATCGTCGAGTGCAGAGACTTCGGCGGCACTCTCCTGCACCTAGTCTTGGATAACATCGCTGGAAACCTTTCCGATTCGGATGAAGGGAAAGCGATCCTGCGCAACTTATTCGCCGAAGAGCAGCGACTGATAGACAGTGGCGAGATTGCTAGCGACTTCACTTTGTTAGTCGCGCGTAAAAAATAACCATGCAGGTTAAGAAAAACCCATGACAAAATTTCAGAAGATCAAGGAGCGTGCTGAACATCGCAAGGGTGGCGGCGCGGAGTTGAAGAAGCTACTTCCTAAAGTAGCGAGCAACAAAAAGCTTGTCGCATTGGGAGACGATCGCTATCTCGCCATGATGACCAAGTGCATCAATCAGGCGGGCTTTAGCTGGAAGGTGATCGAGAACAAGTGGCCGGAATTTGAGGAGGCCTTCTTCGGCTTCGATCTTCGGACACTCGGGTTCCTATCGGCGGAGCAATGGGAAGCCTATGTCAGCGACAGGCGCGTGGTGCGCAACTGGCAGAAGATTAAGGCCCTGCAAGAGAACGTATTTTTCGTAGCGGAAGAATCACGCAAGAATGGCGGCTTCGGTAAGTTCATCTCCGAGTGGCCTGCCTCGGATCAGATTGGCCTGATGGACTACCTGAAGAAACATGGTTCGCGACTGGGAGGGCAGAGTGCGTTGTGGTTTCTGCGTCGAACCGGCAAGGACTGCTTCATACTATCCAAAGACGTAGTGGTTACCTTGCGCGGCAGTGGCTTGGAGATTGCGGAACAGCCTAGCAGTCAGCGTGATTTGAAGAAGGTGCAGGCGCAGTTCAACGAGTGGCATGAAGATACCGGCCTTCCCTACAGCCATCTAAGTCGCATCGCTGCTTGCTCGGTTGGCGAGAATTATCTGCAGGACGCCTAATTAGACTTCCTTAGTTACAATCTTTGGCTCGTTCTCTAGCGTCAGATGCACAGGGCAGCGATCGGCGATCTCTATCAGGCGTTTACGCTCGGCGTCAGTGAGATCGCCTTTCAACGTAATATTTCTCTCTATCACATCCACGAATTTACCCTTTCTCTCGCAGTCCTCACAGTCTTCTGCATGGCTGCGCTGATGATTCAGCTGCACCTCGATATCGCGTCCAGTGCTAGATTCTTGCGATTTGCGTACATGCGCAGTGTCATCGACGTGCAGGCGCCGAGACCGGCTAAGAGATGTTCGTAGGGGTCGGGCCCTAGATCATGACCGCCTACCGAGACCGGCTCGTCGGCGATCCAGATATGATTGTCGGTCTGCACATCGCGGGCGAAGTGTTTGTTTCGCTCATCGACTTTTACATGGCCCTTGCTGAGTTTCGACTCACTCTGCTTGATCACGTTCATCTCGGGCAAGAAACGGCTCGCCCAGGCGCTGATGCAGGCAGCGACGTATTCGGAATCCTCGCGGCGGCTCAGTAGATGGTCGGCCTTGTCCAGACTAATAAAACTCTTCGAATGCAGAGCCTCTAGATAGATCTTCTCAGCCTCGGCAATGTTCACTGTCTCATCGACAGGGGAGTGCAGTATCAGCAGGGCGCAGCGAAGCTTGGCGATATGATCGTTATTCTGGCCGCGAATATCATCAACGAACTGTTTCTTGATCTTGAATTTGCGTCCAGCGAGATCGACTTCTGCCTCGCCCTCGCTGGATATTTTTTCTAGATCGTCCCTGAGCTGCTTACTGACGTGTTGGGCATTGAAAGGAGCGCCGATAGTTGCGATGGCCGTGACCTCATCGATACTCTCCGCTGCCTTTAAGACAGCTGCGCCGCCTAGACTGTGGCCGATTAATAGCTGTGGTGCTTGAAATTCGCTGCGCAAAAAATCCGCCGCGGCGACGAGGTCTTCCACGTTAGAGGAGAAGTTGGTGTTGGAGAAGTCACCGTCGCTGTTACCTAGGCCGGTAAAGTCGAAGCGCAGTACTGCATAACCCAGCGCTACGAGAGCACGGGATATGCGCGAGGCGGCCGCGATATCTTTGCTGCAGGTGAAGCAATGGGCGAGCAACACATAGGCGCGCACTGCATCTGAGTCGGAGGATTCCAGCAGTCCGGCCAGCTTGATGCCATTGCTTTCGAATTCAACTTTATTGCGTTTCACGACCATGGGTAGTGCTCCTGATCTTTGTGCTAGCTAAGTTTTGGACGTTAGCAGCTAATCTATCAAATAGCTGCTTGAGCTTCCTGGGTGGACTAGACCCGATTGCTGTAAATTTTGTTCAAATTCATCACGTCCTAAATGTGGATCTGATGCTTAGGTGTCTTGGAAATAGCCGCTGACAGCTTGCTGAGGCTGTGTAATAATTTCGCCATGCTTACTCGCCGTCGTGCCATAAAATCTTTAGGAGTTGGTTTAAGTGCTGCTGGCATGGGACTGAGTCCTTGGCTGCGAGCTCAGGGCAACTTAACTAGTCAGCAGCCGCTTAGTATTCCCTTGCTGGACACCGGTACATTTTCTGCCGGCATCAATAATTTTGATCTAAATCTACAGCGTGGCAACCATAGCTTCCTGCCTGGGCTTAGCGCCGAGACATTCGGCATTAACGGCAACTATCTCGGCCCGACACTGCGTTTCAAGCGTAATCAGAAGGTCGCTCTTAAGGTGAGCAATAAGCTAGGCGAGCCTTCCACTCTGCATTGGCACGGTTTCCACCTGCCATCCACCGAGGACGGTGGGCCGCATCAAGAGATTGCTGCAAACCAAGTCTGGAACCCCTCGTTCGATGTGGTGCAGTTCGCCGGCACCTACTGGTATCACTCCCACGTCATGCACAACGCAGGTTCGCAGGTGTATAAGGGCCTAGCCGGCATGATTATCGTCGACGACGAAGAGCGAGATGTCTCAGTACCGAGCAACTATGGTGTGGACGATATTCCGGTGATCCTTCAAGACCGACGCTTCGGTGATGACGGTTCTCTGCTTTACATGAACCGCTACGAAGATCAGGTAATGGGTATGCTAGGCGACACCATTGCGGTGAACGGCACGGTGAACCCTGTCATCACTCCCAGCACTAAGTTGCTGGGCCTGCGTTTGCTGAACGCCTCTAATGCGCGCACCTACAACCTAGGGTTTAGCGACAATCGTGAGTTCTATCAGGTCGCGAGCGATGGTGGATTCTTAGAATCACCCGTCCCGTTGACTCGCCTTACACTCGCCGTCGCGGAGAGGGCGGAGATTCTTGTCGAGTTCGATCCCCTGGATGAGGTGACATTGGTAAATATCGCATTACCTCCGGCCTTTCCGGATTTTCCTGGCGCCATGAGCGAGATGATGCGGGTGCTCAACACACAGGCCTTCGACATTCTTCATTTTCGTGCCCAGGCGATTTTACAAGATAATGGTGAGCCCCCTCTGAGTTGGTGGATATCTATCGGCTGCCAGAGGCTGCTGCAACTAATACGCGTAGCTTCAGGCTCGGCATGGGCATGGGCAACGGCATGCGCAGTGGAGATGATGCTGGTCCTGGCCGTGGTTCACGTAACGGTCGCGGCGGCGGTTTCGGTGGCGGGCAGTTCTCTATCAACGGAAGGATAATGGCCGAGAACTACATTAACGAGAGAATACAATTCAATACGACGGAAATCTGGGAGTTAACTAACACTTCTCCTATGATGCACCCCTTCCATGTGCACAACGGGCAGTTTCAGTTTCTAGATCGTGACGGCAGTCCGCCGCCAAGCAATGAGATGGGTTGGAAGGACACGGTGCAGCTCGGGCCGGGAGAGTTAGTGCGTATCATTATGCGCTTCACGGATTTTAGGGATGAAGAGAATCCTTATATGTACCACTGCCATATACTCGAGCACGAAGACCGAGGCATGATGGGCCAGTTCCTGGTCGTCTAGCCAACAATGTGTTGGACAAGGCGCGTAAATAAAGTGACTATTTGCTCACTATAGAAAAATAGCAGGCAACATTATTATGATAATAAGCGCTGCAAGTCCTAACGCTGTCCCGTTGATAACAGCCCACACCATTTTGTTATCGCTCGCTTTCCTCCTATCGGCTTCATTCTCGCAAGCGCAGATTGCAGACTTCACCTCTGTTACCGACGAGATGCTAACCAGCCCGCCTACGGGTGAGTGGCTGAGCTGGCGCGGCACGCCCGCAGCGTGGGGCTATAGCCCTCTTGATCAGATCAACACTGACAACGTCAATCAGCTCCAACTCAAATGGTCTTTCGCCTTGGACGATACAGGGGCGGTGCAGGCCGCGCCCTTAATTCACAATGGCATCATGTTTATCCCATCGGCGCGTGGCGTGATTCAGGCGCTGGATGCGGTAAACGGCGATCTGTTGTGGGAATACCGCCCCGCGCCTCCGACTGAGGAATTCATCAATTCTGGCGAGGGTACGCGAGCGGCAGTCTTACCCCCGGGCGCCTTCGCAGGCGTCGGCAGAGGCGTACAGAAGAACATCGCTCTATACGGCGACATGGTCTATGCGGCGACAGAGACCGCGAGCATTCGAGCGATCGATGCGCGTAGCGGCCTATTGGTCTGGGAGACACAGGTCGCCGATCCTACTCTTGGCTATTTCTATACCGCGGGCCCAATCGTGGCCAATGGTACTTTGGTAACCGGCATTACCGGCTGTGATCGCTACAAGGAAGACGTCTGTTTCATCACCGGCCATGATCCACTGACAGGTGAGGAGAAGTGGCGCACCTCGACTGTCGCCAGACCCGAAGATCCGGGCGGCGATACTTGGGGCGATCTTCCCCTTAGGTTTCGCGCGGGTAGCGATGCCTGGGTCGCAGGATCCTATGACCCTGAAGCAAATCTCATCTATTGGGGCACGTCACAGGCCAAACCCTGGGCAAGAGCGGTGCGCGGTAGCGATGGCGATGCGCTCTACACCAACTCCACACTGGCATTGAACCCAGATAACGGCCAGATGGCCTGGTATTTTCAACACTTACCCGGCGAGACGCATGACATGGATGAGGTGTTCGAGAATATTCTTATCGATGTCGATGGCAGGAAGTCTCTGTTTAAGATGGGCAAGCTAGGCATCCTATGGCAACTGGACCGGGAGACAGGCGAGTTCATCAATGGTACCGATATTGGTTACCAGACTATCGTTAATCTTGACCCAATCACCGGGAAAATCTCCTATCGCGATGGCATGATTCCGCGCATAGGCGAGGAGCTAAACATGTGCCCGAGCACTTCGGGCTTCAAGAGTTGGCGCGCAATGGCATATTCGCCTGACGCCAGCGCCATGTATATTCCGATCACGCTCAACTGCGAGCTCGCCACTTTTGGCCCCACAGAACGACAGATAGGCGGCGGAGGCACTGGCCCAGTGCGACGCGTTAACTACCATCACCCTGAATCCGATGGAAACTTAGGTGAGGTGCTTGCGCTGGATATACCCAGCGGCGAGATCAAATGGCGTTACAGGACGCGAGCTCAGTTTAATACGGCAGCGCTTACTACCGCGGGTGGACTCGTATTCATAGGAGACTGGAATCGCACCATGTCGGCTTTGGACGCAGAGAATGGTGAGTTGCTGTGGCAGGTTCGTCTCGCCACTTCGAATCAGGGATTTCCTATCAGTTACAGTGTCGATGGCAAGCAGTACATCGCTATGCCGGTCGGTACCGGTGGTGCAAGCTGGTCGGGTAGCCTGCCCAGAGAACTCACGCCGGAACTTAGTCGTCCGCGCAATGGCAGCTCGATAAACGTTTTTGCACTACCAGAATGAAGATATCCAATTTGCCTATTCTTAGAACTATCTTCTGTTTCGCAGTGATCGCAGTAGTGACTAGTGTCAGCAGCGCGCAGGACAATGCAGCGATTTGGGAAGGGGTCTATACGGCCGAGCAAGCGGCTCGTGGTGAAGCCGTTTACACTGAAACTTGTATCGCCTGTCATGGCCAAGACTTAGGCGGCAACAGCAATTCGCCTGGCTTGGTAGGCATGGGATTTATGTTCTTATGGGAAGGAAGGACACTTGGCGCTTTTTTCGAGAAGATTGAAGCCGAGATGCCAACAGATCGACCAGGTGAACTACCAGCTCAAGACTATCTCGATGTAGTTGCTTATATACTGCAGAAGAATGCATTTCCAGAAGGCAGCGAAGAAATGTCGTCTAGTGCTGAAGTTCTTCATAGCATATCTATCGTGTCGAAGCCCTAGCTTCTTATAGCTTCGTTCAAATTTTTATTGGCTATTGCCCAACTCTAATTGACGAGCGCTCATGAAAAATAACGCAAAACTCTTTTCACTTTGGTCTCTGCCACAGCCGATCATTGTTCTCGGTTTTTCCTTGCTAGCTGCGAGTGCAGCTATAAGCGGCTGGATTGATCTATCTGTCCTCGTACCTGTGCTCTTGTTTGTTCCAATTCCATTGCTGTGGCTTGCAGAGCGTTTGATTCCTAAGCGGAAGGACTGGTTATTAGATTGGAAGGATCTCACCGAAGATCTGTTGTGGGTGACCTGCACCTTCCTGATCTGGGGACCTATCTATGATGAAGCCTATGACACGCCGATTTCTAATTTATTCGCCTTACTGCGCGATAGCTCTGGGTTTCCATTTCGACTAGAAGCTGAAACGACTGGCGGGTTATTGGTCGCGGCATTCATCGCTATTTTCGCCGCCGAGTTCATAGGGTATTGGGCGCATCGAGTCCAACATCGCTTCATGTTTCTCTGGCGAATCCATGCTACTCATCATCACATAACAAAAATGAGTGTAGCCAGAGCGGAGCATACCCATCCGCTGGAATTTCTCGGCCTGAATTTAGGCTCGGCAGTTGCCTTGGCATTTTTGGGAGCCAGTGCTGATGTGATAGCGGTTGTAGTCGTGTTTCGTCTCAATACGGCACACCTATGTCATAGCAACTTGCCTTTGGCCTCTGGTGTGTTTGGTTGGTTGTTTAACACGCCCGAGTGGCATCAGTTGCACCATTCTTGTAACTACAAAGAGAGCAATACTAATTTCGGCTGCACAGTTATTCTATGGGACCGCGTATTCGGGACGTTCTCAGGGAAAGATCAAATTGAGCGAGTAGGTAATGGCACCGGCAACAAGCTCTCGCTCGTTACTCAGCTCCTTATACCTTTCAAGTCAGACCAAGCGCTACGAGAACTTTGAATCATGAGAAGACTACTGAAAGTGCTCGTTCTAGTGGCTGGGTTGCAGGCCTGCGCCGTAACTGATAACTCGGTTTCTGCTGCTGACACTGAAGCCTTGCTGCCTATCGCCGAGTCCCTGATCGATGACTTCTATTCTTTCGATCGCGTGCGTCTCGAGGAAGCGCTTGCAAGCGCAGAGGATTCAAAAGAGTCACTCCTGTATTACCAGGGTTGGGCCGAAGGGGGGAACTACGAGATCGTTGAACGCAAACAGTGTGCTGTCAAAGCATCGAACACCATCAGCTGTCCCATCACGGTAAAGGACGATCCAATGTTTGCGCTTGGTGTCGACTTCTTTGTCACTGATACTTTCGAGATTGTCTTCGGGAATGGGATGGTGACCTCGGTGGAAACTAGCTCAAACGATCTGCCGATCTATTATGAGGCGCGCGATTGGGTGCGTAGCAACATGCCAGAGCTTATCGCCGAGTTTTGTGAGGGTTTCTTTGCGGGTGGCCCTACGCCAGGAGATTGTGCGAGCGCTATGGCCGAGGGCTATAGACACTTCGCTGCGAGCGACGAATTCCCAGCCCCCTAAAAAATGCGTGCTTAGGGGGAGCTAGGTCAGGCAGAAGCTTGCTGCCAAGCCGGGTACGCTAAAGCTAGCGTCGCCTATCGAACTTAAGAATCTGGCTGTTTACCTGCCCACCTACGCTCTGAATCACTATCGTAAGTACGCTGCCGTTTGGAGAAATAGACTTGGCGCCTATCTGTGTGGTTAGCCCGTCTACGCGAACCGTATATTCGACCGTCTTCTCGTTTACTTTTCGGTAGGAGATGCGGGCCTGCGCGTCGGGGTTTAGACTCGCTATTGTGTTCTCTTGATTGTCGTACTTTTAGGTCGCCGAGCTTCCGCCGATGCTGCCGTCTTCATTTATGGTGACAAGCAAATACATGAACGCGCCATCGGCTGCATCTGCATAGGTGTGAATCATGTTCGGAGGAACCGGGGAGCTGCCGAAATTTGAGTCAGCGCTATCTAGATCCCAAACTCCTATAAATGGATTCTCGTCCTGAGCGAGCGCTGTAAATGGAATTAACATTGCAAACAGTGCTGTTACTGTTTTTTTTGAGACAAGCCTCATAGGTATTCCTTATAGCTAACCAGCTAAATTTCCGCGTCTTAACAACGAAAACCACGACCTCTGCACTTCAAACTACGCCTAACCGCAGTTAAGTCAAGGGACGCATCTACGCCGATGAATTGGCGAGCGGCGTGGCGAGCATCCCAGGAATCGTTAGCGAATTAAAAAGTCGCTAGGGCATTGAATGGACTCGCCGTACCGCCTTTGATCGGATTGATCTGAATAGACGTCATAAATTCCCAACGCTGCAATCGCTCTGCAGTCTCTGCTACTTCCTTCATGTAGCCGTTGTCGACGATTGGTAAGCCCAGATTCACCTGCGTTAGTTGGTGTATGGGCCTATTGATTCCTTCCACGCCGGAAGGCTGCACATCATTCACCGCATCACCTATTAATATTGCTACATCACGCTCACGCAGAAAGGGTAGGACCGAGGCATGTAAGCCCGCGCCAGCTTGGCCGTATTGCCACGGCCCCTGGGCATCTCGCATGGCCCAGCGTCCAGTGCGAACGAATAAGGCGTCGCCACTGCTAATAGTGACACCTGCAAACTCTTCCCAAGCGAGTAGGTCTTCTACATAGATGGGCGTACTTGGGTCTAGCCAATCGACGCCGCGCAGTAGAGGCATGTCCACTAAAATACCTCGCGTCACATAGGAGGTGCCCATGCGATCGATGGCTAGGTCTTCACAGCCAGTGGCAGTGAGGTTCTGCGGATAGCCATTGAAGATAATGTATTCGCCATCGATCTCTGTGCGGTAATGACAGAGTGCGTCTAGATGAGACAGCATGCCGTCGTGCAGGGAGAACTGAATCTCATCTAGGGCGAAGGAAGGTTCGCCAGTGACCGGGTCTATCCGGCTCATCCAATGGTCGGTAGGGCCGAAGGCGGCGCTATCTATTGCGGGCGGCTCGGTGGTTACGAAATGCTGCAAGGTTACGCTCTCACCAACCTGGACCAAGGCGGCCGCCTGTTTGGTCTTCTCGGCTGTAATCAAATTCAGCGTGCCGCGTTGGTCATCAGGGCCCCATCGGCCCCAGTTGGAGAGCTCCTGCTCCCAGCCAGCGAGAGCTTCCAGCGTCACCTTGACGGTCTGTTCCTGGGTTGAAGGATGCGCCTTAAACGGCTGAGCATGAGCCGCACTAAGTGTAAACATGGCGGCACAAACGCTGCCGATGCTAGCGAGTGATTTAACGGAGTTGAAGGCGTTGCGCATGGGGATACCCTTTTCAGGTGAGCGAATTTCAAACCAGAATAAAGAGCTTGCGCGAGAGAGTCTAGCGCTATCAGCAGAATCGAAAGGAGCCGTAACCAATCGGCGTAGTCTTATTATGCCTATGCAGAGGCGAGGAAGGGCTAGCGCAGATACTCGAGAGTCACTGCGCGGATAGATTGTCTGACACCTCGGGCCATGGCCTTGCTCGAGATCGTGGCCCTCACGATGCCGTCGATGTCGTTGCCAATCTGAAATCGTTGTTCGGCGCGCTTACCGAGGAACTGTTCCTCATAGCCATCATAGGAGAAGAAATCTCCCCAGGTGTGGCGCAGGGATTCCTTGTAGTAGATGACTCTTAAGCCAATAATGTTGCCGTCCAAATCCATGCCGATGAGGCTGTCGATTTCGGCACTATAACCGCTAGGCTCCGGATGGGTGTCGGCTGAGACGAAGGCATAGCCGATCAGGGTTTGCTCGCCAGAATCTGGGTCAGTCGTATAGGCTTTGTAGACGGGAACCTCGCCTTCCTTCTCCGAGAAGCTGTCCGCGCCTGGCACGACCTCTTTGAGCAGTCTTAGCGTGGTGTGATCCTTGCTTCTGGCCGCTTGAACGCCACCATTGAAGGTTGCGCCATTGAACAGCATCACGAGCACGAGAAGCCCTGTGCTCAATAGAGTTTTTAGCCAAGAATGAGTCGAATACTGCAGTGACATGGTGTCTTCGTACTTCCCTTATTGTCCTCAAACCGTATTGAAGTTTCGCTGGTTGGCCGCCATAGTATTGATAGCGCAGAGAGACAGGTTCATTACGTACTGGAGTAGTTTGGCAATTTTTTTGGCAAGGGACAAGAGGGTTCCGGTCTTGATGGGCTGATAAAGCCGAAGTACGGGGCCAAAATTTGTAACTTATTGAAACACATTGTTAATTACCCTTAGATGTTCTGGCAAGTGAACAATTCTGCTATTCTAACTATTGGATTCACTAACCGCTGCTGGAACCCAGCAGGGCACAATTTAGGAAATACTATGAGCCTGGTAGATTTTTCAAAGATCACAAAATTACTCAGAGACGACAAGCGCAGAGCGAAGCATAAACAGGAACTGTTTAAGGAAGTCATGCTGATGGTGCTTGCACGCGTAACGCGCGCCGACTCTAACGTCGAAACGGTTGAACTCGAGAAAGTTCGGGAAGTTCTCAAAGAAGAACTTGGGCAAGACTTCTCTGTCGCCGAAATACGCACGGCATCTTCTTCAGAAGTTTTCGAGACGCAGTCTTTAGAGAGCTATCTTTCGACCGCAACGCGCAAGCTGGACGAGCGCGAACGAATGCTCATCTTGGCTTCACTCAAGAAGGTGATTCACAGTGACGAAATTATTCGTAGCTTCGAGCTAGACTTCTTCGATAGGGTGGCATTAGCGCTACGCGCGACTCCCTCTGAGATTGCAGGCTTGGTCGCAGACTAGCGCCCGAAAGAACTCACCCGTGTTAGCAATCCGATGCCGTGGAGCATGACTCTTTGTGCCCGCGCAAAGGAGCTTCTATAGACGCTCCGCTGCATCACTACTGGTTCTGAAAAATTCCCTATGACAGCTGATACAAATCCTCTCTTTAGCAATCTTCGCGTTGTTGAATTAGCGTCCATGATTCTTGCTCCATCTGCTGCCGTAATATTGGCAGACTATGGCGCTGAAGTTATTAAGGTTGAGCCTCCGAAGACAGGCGACCTGAATCGAAACTGGCATAGGAAGATAACCGGCCTGCCTATTTCTGACATGGCCTACGGTTTTGAAGTGGACAACCGCAACAAGAAGAGTGTGGTGCTGGATCTTAAGACGCCAGATGCTTATGCAGCGCTCTGCAAGATAGTCAGCGAAGCAGATGTGTTGATCACCAACTACCGCTTAAAAGCTTTGGACAAACTCAAGCTTGACTACGAATCTATTCGCGCAATAAATCCCCGGATTATCTACGCTCTAGCCACAGGCTTTGGTGAAGAAGGCGAGGAGGCGCACAAGCCCGGCTACGACACCGTCTCTTACTGGTCGCGATCAGGCATTGAGCACCAGGTGTTTCCCTATGAGGGCTGGCTTGCGCAATTTCCCTACGGCTCCGGCGATCATCCAAGCGGTATGGCGCTGTTCGGTTCTATCATGACGGGCCTTTATCAGCGCGAGAAAACGGGCGAGGGTTGCAAAGTATCGACATCTCTCTTGGCTAATGGTGCCTGGTCAAATGCAGTCATGCTGCAGGCGCAACTCGCGGGTGCGCAGTTCAGAGAAAAGCGTCCCCGCGACAATGCCTATAATTTTATCTCTCTGCACTATCCAACTAGCGACGACCGCCTGCTGAAGATGAGCATGGTAAATACAGCGAAAGATTGGCGTCCCTTCTGCAATGCTATCGATAGAAATGATCTGCCCGAGGACAGTCGGTTCTGTGACAACGAGGCGCGCATTGCCAACATGCCAACGCTGATTAAAGAGATCTCCGAGACAATAGCGAAGCAACCGATTGCACACTGGCTGCAGAAATTGGATCAGGCGGATGTGCCTCACACCGTCGTGTCCAACTACGAAGAGGCCGCCAACGATAAGCAGAAAGCGGCGAACGATATTATCGTCCCACTCGATCATCCCGAGCACGGATTGATACGAACTGTTAACAGCCCATTTAAAGTGAGCGGCGCCGACAAATTGCCCGCCAAGGCGGCGCCCAAATTGGGTGAGCATACCGAAGAAGTGCTCAAGCGCTTTGGCTACAATGATGAAGAGATAGCAGATCTAATAGGCGACTAGATATGAGCGAAGCAAGCGAGAATGATCCTACAGTAGTCAGGTTGAAACTAAACACTGACACCGCCAAGATAAAATGGGAAGCCTTACACGAGCACCAGCAGCAAGGGTGTGTGATTGCCGTGTCTGTAGATCTGGATTTGATCGACGTGGCCTGCGAATTTACGTTTGACAACCACTCTCAGGTAAAAACGTGGCTGGAACAGGCGCAGATTACGAAGGTGAGCGACGAGCAGGCGCAGCAGTGGAAGATCGAAGAGCGTGAGTTATGGGCAGTGGTCGTGGCTCCCTGGGTGTTGGTTCAGGAACAAAAGCCTGGAACGAAATAGGCAGAATATAAATGGGAAGGTGGTGTGGAAGTCTCAAACAATTGTGCCTGGTGTGATCACCCCAAGGACGCGGGGCCTACCTGTTCTAAGTGCGGCGCAGACTATGCCAAGGCCGAGGCGATCAAGCAGCGCGGCAAGGCAGACATTGAGACGATTTCCGCTACGGCCGCTATCGATAACGGTTTTACGATGGAGGTCGTCGACAGCGCGCAAGCAATCGAAGACCCAGGCCTAGAGAAAAAGATCTGCATCGCCGCCTTGCCCTCCATGCTTGCCTTAGCCTTCTTGGTTCAGCTAAGCGGCTTTGGCACCAGCATCCTGCGAATCGTATTTACGATGCCGGTACACGAACTTGGTCACGCTACCGTCGCATGGTTCTGTGGCTTCAATGCCGTGCCCACTCTATGGAAGACCATCAGCCCTAGCGATCGTGGCCTCGCGGCCAGCTTCGTACTCTTCGTAGGCATAACATCTTTGGCCAACTACGGTCGCCGCCACATGCAGAATGCTTGGGTGATAATAGCGGCCTTCCTACTCTTGATGCAGGGCATCGGCACCTTGATGATTACAGAGCGCGATTCCCAGCAGTACATTCTATTCGGTGGTGACGGGGGAGGCATGGTGTTAGCGACGCTATTGATGCTCTCGTTCTACTTCGGCAAGGAGACGCAGCTCTACAAGGGCGGCCTCAGATGGGGCCTCCTAGTCATTGGTGCCGCAGGCTTCGCCGATATGTTTATGACCTGGTGGCGATCAGCTAGCGATCGTCTAGAAGTGCCCTATGGCCTCACGGGTGGCGAACCCACCGACGCGTTCAAGCTCATCAACTACCATACCTGGAGTTGGGAGCAGCTGATCTCGAGGCATGTGACAGTAGGCGTGATCTGCCTCTTGGTGCTGCTAGGTTTCTATCTATGGGGCATCAAGCAGGCCAGCAAGATGATAGCTACGAAAACCCGAGAAGACGCAGAGGCGCATCTAGCAGGCGTAGAAGAGCAGAATCCAGCGGTGACTCCTAGCTTATAGGGTCGCTAAAACACAGATAGTCGCAGCAAGCCTCGCAATCGATTGACCTGTTTTATTAGGTGCTTTCTGGTTAAACTGTGTGGCGACTAGTGAACTTAAAAGGTAGTAGAGAATGGCTTTACCAGTACCCCTGCAAAAAGACAGACACGCTAATCTAAAAGTAACCGAATCCGGCGATTACACGCGTTACAAGGATCTGCACCTGATCCCAGTTATTACGCAGGACTTCTTCACCTTAGGTGCAGAATTCCCAGTGGTATTCGTCAAGGATAGCAACGGAGAACAGTTCGTTCCTGTCGCTATCATGGGCCTGAGAGAGGGTCAGAATCTCTTTTGCCAAACGGAGGAATGGAAGGCCCGCGTCATTCCAATTAGATTTAATAATGCGCCTTTCTCTCTAGTTCGAGTGGATGACACCAGCGACAAAATCGCCATATTGGTCGATGAAGAAAGCTCGATGCTGAGTCAAACAGAGGGCGAGCCGCTGTTTAAAGCAGACGGCGAGAAGACTCCCTACTTGGAGCAGCGCATGGACCTCATGCTGAAGAGCGCGGAGCAAACTGTACAGACAGAAGCCATCTGTAAAATATTCAAAGAGAAGGATCTGTTAGTGACGCAGCAGCTGCAACTACAGCATCGTCAAGATTCGCCGCGCTATAACATCGATGGTGTATATACGGTTGATGAGAAGAAGCTCAATGCATTGTCCGATGAAGAATTCTTGGATTTGCGTAAGCAGGGAGTGATTCCCTTAATTTATGCACATTTGAGCTCTCTCCAGCAGCTTAGAAGAGTTTCTGAGATGCAGTACGAAGCAGATAAGGCCGCCGAAGCTTCCGCTTAGGTTTTAGATAGAAAGTCAGATAGTAAATCAGATAGTAAAAAAGCCCAATCACGCTAAGTGGCTGGGCTTTTTTATGATTTAGAAAATAACTAGAGCGGTTCGAAGCTTAAGCTGCTAACTGGCGATAATTTAAAAGTCGATCTTCGTGCCTATATAAAAGAACGTAGATTGCTCATCGATAAGATCCTTCGAATCAAGAAGGATCAAGCCACTATCGAGACGTACATTACCAGGCACGACACTCCACCTAACTCTCAACTCTAGATGTTGCCCCATATAGTCGCCGCTTTTTCCGGTCACATCGCGCTGGCCGGTTCTTCCCCAGCTGTCTTTATCCTCGGCAAGCCAGAAATGGCGATAGTCCGCCATCAATGCGACGTTCGTCCATGGGGTGGCAGTCAAACGAATGCCTGGCGTAATAATGTTGCTGCGACTAATCGGCGCGTACAGAGAAACTGCGCCAAACTCGAAGGCGGTCACACCGAGGATTGTATCGAACCGACCACTGTCGCTATCTAGCGGGCTCTCGTCGCCGCTGGCATAATTAAATTCGAATATCGCTCGTAGCTTAGACGGCGTATCGAAGCTATACGCCAGCTCCACTCGCTGGTAGAAGGCCTGGTGATCGAGATCCACTGTATCAAGAGGGTTGCTCGACGCTCTGCGCTCGCCTGTCTGAAAAATCGACTCCCAATTTATGTCCCACTCGTTGACCGCTGCTGCAGAGCGAGTGCGAAAGCCGAACGTGTGAAGTTCGCGATTGCTGGTTTGTAATTTCCTGGTATCTTTCTCTTTCAGTGCTACGTAATAAGTCTCTAGACTTAAGTCGATATTCAAAAGAGAAGGTAATAAATTCGGCAGGTTTGCGAATACGCCATGTACGCGCAGTGCTTCGCTAGACTTGTCTCCCCTATGATCATTGTTGAGCAAGCTCAATCGATCTCTAGGCGTTCGTCGTACTGGCTGCACCGACAAGAATTTAAACTCGCTGCCATTCGCTCGTGTGTGGCTGAAGGAGATGCCATCAAGTGTGTTGATAGTATTGCGGAAACGGTTTCTAGCAATGAGGGTGCGGCTTCCCCAATCTTGGGTGAATCGACCAACTCGAACCTCGTTAGAATTGTCGGCACCAAACTTGTAGGCGACATTCGCCTGCAGCAAATCGAGAGTGCTCACGTGTGAGTTGCTAAGCCGCGTGTCCCTGTCGGCTTGGCCCTGTCTGGAATCCATCATCTCGACCTGAGCGCTAAAGCCATCTTGCTTGTACTGGGCGTCCAGCGTCGTGCGCAGGAAGAACGCGCCATCATTCGGGCTAGCGCCGACAAAGACATTGCCATCGTGGTGCTCGAAGCGAGATTGATGCTCGCCACTTAGTGTGAAGCCGTCATCTAGCCCGAGAGCATTAGATAGAGTCCAGGGGCCATCGGCCGCGAGCAGGGGGTTGCTAATTAGTAGAAAGGTGGAGAGGACTAAAAGATTATTGGTCGAGCCGGTCACTTTTGAGAACATATAATCATCGTTTTTTAGTTTGTAGGGCGCTGCCAATGCTACACCACTCCTAGGCTGAGTTCACTTCCCAATCCACTGTTAGGAAATATCTAAATCTGCGGGGCTATACGCTAGCCTATGAAGTAGCGTATAGCCATACCGATTATGAGAACAGCCATTAATACTGACATGTAGCGAGTCATCTTGCCCAGCTCCTCATCGGACTTCTCAGCGCTGTATTTCTCAAGCAATGGAATGCCAACGACTAGTATCAAAAAGAGTATGGCAAGTATCGAGAGTAAGACTGTCATTGGATAGCACCGATAATATTCGAATGTGAAATAGATTGATTCTAAATGGAAATGCTCTGGTTTGCATTGAGCTAGTCGAGCGAGCAGGGCAATAGGGATAAATTGCTGTATATTAACGCTGACTCCACGCATAAGAACCTATAACGAAGCTGGTCACCATGATCAGTTCAGCCGATCTATTCTCCTTCACGTTCCTAGCCACAGGCGGGCTCTATGCCTGCATGCTTGCCTACTTCAATGGCTTGATTGGGACAAAGCGTTCAAATACTAAAATCATGTGGAATTCAGAGCCCATCATCTGGATCATTACTGCGTTGCTCACATTCTCGATCGTAATCAAGGTGGTTGAGCAGGGGGAGAGGAAGGGCCTGGCGTTTGGTACCTGATCGGTTCCGGCAACTTGATGGTGACCTACATTTATGTCGTGATAGAACTTGCACGCCACGATCTACCAAAGATTGGCTATTGGGGTGTGGTCGCACTGACGGCGGCCGCTGTCATTTACACGGCGGCCACTGTCGTCATGGGGCTCTCATCTCAAACAATGGATCTTGAGTTCTATAAGAATTCGCTAGCAACTTTGCTGGCAGCCCCATAGGAGGGGTAAGCAATCCGGAAGGTGCGCTTTCCGTTATTGGTTTGAGCTCAGAAGGAAAAACAGATCCCGCAAACCTAAACCCTGAAAGTGGCATCATCGTCGACTTTGGCATACGTCGTATCGAAGACCATGGTTTTAGGTCTGACCTGCGAGTAGTGAGTAGTAATTCGGATCAGTCCATCGTGGTGGAAGTGAGTAACGATGGGAAAGATTGGAAACTGTGTGAGCGTGAAGAAAAGATTCTGTCGGACTGGGACGTGCCTTACTTCAATAGCCCTTGGCGCTTTGTGCGCATAACAAATAAGAGCGATCAAGATATCCAGATCTCTGAAGTCTATGATCTAGACTAAGGGCTGGTTAGAAAATTCGAGTACGCCAACCAGCGCCGCTTGAGCTGCCAGAGCGTCGGGACCGCATTCGCGAATGCAGTACGGAGCGTTTGTCCGCTAGCCAATCTTCTCTGCCTACCGTTGTATCGAGGCCATTGTTCTTGCGGCGAATCTCTTCCGCAACGCGGAAGTTGAAAAACTCTTCATAGGAACTGATCTCGGCGCTTAACTCTTGAGCGATTATTTCGACATAGATTGCATTATCAAGATACCCAATTGCAGGCAGGTGGTCTGGAATAAGGTCTTCAGGATCACATAAATAGGCGAGAGCACTTAGAATAGTCTTGCGTTCCTGCTCCTCTAACTCCCATTCCGTATCGTTGACCATATAGACAAGCAATTTGAGCTTAGCGAATCGTTCTTCAATAAATCGGGGCAGGTTGGTAACGCGCCTCCTTCACCATCTTCATGGCAGCTATCTCGACCCGCTGCGTACCTTGCTCGGATCCAAGGTTTTCTTGGATTTCAGAACAATATCTTCGAAGCGTTCCAGATCTTCATTGTTAAGGGTGATATCGATAGGCATGCTTGTACCCCTCATTCGATTCGTCAATGCAGCTAAAGGATAGCTGCTGTGGCGCGGCTAGTATTCGACCTATAGTATAGGCACTTGGAGAGGTTGAAAATTACTGTGCAGCAATATCTCAGATATTTCCTACCTGGTTTCCTTTTTTCTGAAAGAGAGCTATTTAGCTTGAGTGACAGAAATGCAGGATCAATCCGCGCTTTCCATTGAGCAGCGACTGAACGCTATTCAAGAATCCTTATTCGGCTTCTTTATTCCAAGCGTTTTCATCTGATAGGCAAGGGTGGAAGGCTTAACTCCTAGTAACGCTGCCGCTCCTTCTTCTCCCCAGGTCTTCCAATTGGCATGTTGTAAGGCTGCCGTGATATTTTCTTTCTCCAACTCTCTGAAATCGGCGCTGGTTAGGTAGGCTGTTGCTGGCTGCGAGTGTGCAGCAGAGTTGGGGGTCTCTCCTAGTGCTGTGGAGAGAGCAAGATCGAGTCTAAGCTTTTTGTTCGTCGAAGAGATAACCGCGCGGTCGATGGTGTTCTTTAGCTCGCGAATATTCCCCGGCCAGCTGTGGCCCTTCAGCGTGGTGATATGACTCTGCGTCAGCGTCAGCGACTCGCGCCCTAGTTCTCTGCATGCTTTCTTGAGAAAGCTTGCCGCTATAGGAACGACATCGCTGATGCGCTCTCGTAGTGGAGGTACTTCAATTGGGAACACGCTGAGTCGATAGAATAGGTCTTCCCTGAAACGACCAGCCTTCACCTCTGTGATGAGATCGCGATTTGTCGCGGCAACTACTCTGACATTAACGCGCATGGTCTTGTCGTCCCCGACCCTTTCAAATTCGTTTTCCTGTAGTGCGCGCAATAGTTTTCCCTGCTGCGCTAGGGGTATTTCTCCTACCTCATCGAGGAAAAGCGTGCCGCCGTCGGCGAGTTGTAGCCGTCCGATTCTGTCTTTGTGGGCTCCGGTGAATGAGCCTTTCACATGGCCAAAAAATTCACTCTCGAAAAGCTCATTGGGAATGGATGCGCAATTTACCTTAACTAGGGGGCAGTCTACTCTGTCGCTCTTCGTGTGAATCGCTCTAGCGATCATCTCTTTTTCGACACCTGACTCGCCGAGTATCAAAACGCTAGCAGGAGTTTGTGCGACTGCCTCTACTTGGGCTAGCGTGCGTTTCAGTGCCTCGCTCTCTCCAATGATTTCCCCAAAACTGCCAGAGTCGTTAACCTCGTCTCTGAGATAGTCGCGCTCTAACTCCAGCCTTTCTTTCAGTTCTTTAATTTCCTCAAAAGCGAGTTCGCGTTCTTTCTCCAGAGCTTTGCGATCGGAGATATCTCTAAAAACAATTACTGCCCCTGTGAGTTTGCCGTCCTGAATGATCGGCGTGCTTGTGTATTCAACGGGCACCGCGGAGCCATCGGTATGCCAGAACACCTCGTGCTCTACTCGGTGTACTTCCGCATCTTGAATGGAGTGGTATATGGGGCAGTCGTCCCTAGGATACTTACTGCCGTCAGCATGAGAGTGGTGGTGTATCTCATGTGAATAGCGGTCCATCACATCTTCCGCTTTCCAGCCGAGGATCTCCGTTGAGGCGCCATTGCTAAAGGTGATTTTCCCTTCGCTGTCCAGACCGTAAATACCTTCACCGGCGCTATCGAGTATGAGCTGGTATTGAGAGCGAAGCTGCTCCAGCTCGATAGATTCTTCGGCGCAGTTATCTGTGACAGTCGCGAGGAGAATCAAGCAGGGCTCTTTCGTGTCGCCAGCGACGGTGCACCAAGCAGAGACCGTAGCTGGGATTGTCTCGCCGCCTATCAGCAAATTTGTGTGGTAGTCGGAGATTGCATCTGCCTGATCACACAGATTCTCTAGCAGATTCTCCAGCTCGGGGTGCTCAATCAAGTCTAGTAACTCGCCAGCAGGAATAGCTGGCTCCTCATCTGCAGACAGGTCGATTCTCTCTCGCCAAGGCCTGCTTAGGCCGCGGCAGGTAAGTCCGCTATCGAGCATCAGAGCCAAGGCAGGGGAATCTGCGAAGGCCCAATCATTTGCTGTTTCCATTGTCTCAATTCCTCAAATATTTGAGGTCTTAGAAATACATCTAATGCATTGATATATATAGATATTACTAGTTGGCACGGTCAGTGCAATATCAATACTGTAAGCGCAGTACTTAAATTCAACGGAAAAGCTTAGGAGAAGTGCAATGAATAACTACGAAGAAGAGAATTTTTTTGAAGACTACGACGCGACACTCGCTGCCGAGCCTGAGCGTTTTGGGAATGAGTACCGCACATTCGAATTTGAGGCGATGACGGAAGTGCCAACAGCACTAGCCGCCTACGTTTCGCATCAACACTGTTTCGATCTTTAAGGGATTAATAAAATGCAAAGACAGCCACTACCTCCATTCACTCTCGAATCTGCGAAACAGAAAGTTCAAGCCGCAGAGGACGCATGGAACTCGCGCGATGCCGAGCGAGTAGCCCAGGCCTATAGCGTCGACTCTACATGGAGAAACAGAGACGAGTTTTTTCAGGGACGGGATTCGATTCAAGAATTCCTCAAAGGCAAGTGGGAGAGAGAGCTTCACTACAAGCTAATGAAAGAGCTCTGGGCTCACAGCGACAATCGTATCTCGGTACGCTTTGAATACGAGTGGCAGCATGCGGAAACGGGACAGTGGTATCGCACTCATGGCAATGAGCATTGGGAATTCGACGAGGACGGCTACATGCGCCGCCGCGACATGAGCGCCAATGACATTCCCATTAACTCCAGTGACCGACGCATAGGGTATTAAAAACAGCTTACGAACAAACCGAATCATCAATGAATTAAAGGAAACGATCATGAACACATTTATAAAAGTAACAGCAGGCTTATTACTATTTAGTGGTGCAGCCGCACAGGCGCAACTCCCCGACCCCGGTATGGAGATTGTCTCTGGACGAACAGCCTTAGTGGTAACCGATCCACAGAATGATTTTCTCAGTCCTGACGGTGTTGCCTGGGGTGTGGTTGGATCGAGCGTGACCGAGAACAACACGGTCGAGAACATCGATTCCCTGTTCAAGGTGGCAAAGGCAGTCGACATGCCAGTATTTATTTCGCCGCACTACTACTACCCAACCGACCACGGCTGGAAGTTCGAAGGCGCCTTGGAAAAGCTCATGCACAACATCGGCATGTTTGACCGAAAAGGGCATCTAGACACACATGGCTTTGAAGGCTCTGGCGCTGACTGGCTAGAACAGTACAAGCCCTACATTAATGATGGAGCGACGGTTGTGACTAATCCTCACAAGGTGTTTGGTCCGGAAACTAACGACCTAGTCTTGCAACTGCGTAAGCGCGGAGTCGACAAGGTAATTCTTGCCGGTATGTCAGCAAACTTATGCACCGAATCCCATATGCGTGAGCTGATTGAGCAGGGCTTCGAAGTGGTAGTGGTGAGCGATGCGACTGCGGCGGCGCAAGTGGCTGAGGGCGATGGTTATCAGGCTGCTTTGGTAAATTTTCGTTACATCGCCAATTCGGTTTGGACTACGGATCAAACGGTGGAAAAGATTCAGCACAGTCTCTAACGACATTCAGAAGCATTACAGCTAGCAAGACAGAATACCAAAACTAAAGACTCGCAATGAATTGGAGAATGACAATGAAGAAGCTAACAATTAATCAAACACTAACGGCTTTGCTGCCTGCGCTGCTGGCAGCAGCTCTACTGACCTGGGTATCCACGCCTGCAAATGCAGATGTGAACGACAACGCAGAGGATGTTGCCTACAAGACTGTAGAAATCGAAGGGTTGGATATTTTCTACCGCGAAGCTGGCAACCCAGAGAACCCAACACTCTTACTATTGCATGGCTTCCCAACCTCGTCGCATATGTTCAGAGAACTGATGCCGGCTCTAGCGGATGAATATCATCTGATTGCGCCTGACTATCCAGGCTACGGATACAGCTCTATGCCGAGTGTTTCGGAGTTCGAATATTCGTTTAATAATATCGCGCGAATTATGGGCAAGTTAGTAGACGACATCGGCATCGATGACTACAGCCTCTATCTCATGGACTACGGCGCACCGATCGGCTACCGACTAGCAGCCGCTCAGCCAGATCGTATAGAAACCTTAATAGTACAGAACGGGAATGCCTATATGGAAGGCATCGACAATGACTTCTGGGAGCCGATTCGTGAATACTGGAAAGACCGCGATGCAGTGAATGCAGGTCTGGATAACCCTTGGTGGACAAACGTAAAGACTGCCTACAAGCAGCCTGAGATGAGCAACGACCAAGCACTAAGATTCTTGCTGACGATCGGCGCAACCAAGTGGCAATACACTAACGGTGTGAGCGACGTTGAAGCAGTAAGCCCAGATACATGGGGCCACGTACAGCCGCTGTTAGATCGAGTGGGCAATCAAGAGATTCAGCTACAGATGTTCTACAGCTACGGATCAAACCCTGAGCTCTACCCAAGCTGGCAGCAGTACTTTCGTGATCACCAGCCACCTACGCTAATCGTCTGGGTCCAGAACGATGAGATATTCCCAGCTGCAGGCGCCGAGCCCTACAAGAGAGATCTGGAGAACCTAGATTACTACTTGCTAGATGCTGGACGCTTCGCACTGGAAACCCACGTGGATGAAATTGCCGATCGCATGCGCACTTTCCTAAAACGTGAGCTACCGCAATCTCCCCTGGCCGCTGACTAGCGCGCCACTTAATGCGGCCACACTGTGTGGCCGCATATTTTTTTAACTCAATCAGAACTAAGATTTTTGGATATGACATGACTCACTCATTCGCAGACACAATGTTCACCGAAAGCGTAAAGGCAGCACAAAAGGCCTATGGCTCAGCTGAGCAGAATGAAAATTTGAGAGAAAACTTCGGCCCCAACGATGAGCTAAGTGCCAGAGAAGCAGACTTCATCGCTAAGCGCGATTCATTCTATCTGGCGACTGTGAGCGAAACCGATTGGCCTTACGTGCAACACCGAGGTGGCCCGTCAGGGTTTTTAAAAGTAATAGGCCCAAAGCAATTGGCCTACGCCGACTTTCGCGGGAATACGCAGTTAGTGAGTGTCGGCAACCTGTCAAAGAACGATCGCTGCTCAATAATCTTGATGGACTATGCAGATCGACGCCGTCTAAAACTTATCGGCCATATCCGTGTTGAAGAAGCTGCAGAGATAGATGAGCAGATTCTAAGCAAGGTAGATCTGCCGGACTACTCCGCTGTTATCGAGCGAGTCTTCTTCATCGAAATAACGGCTTTCGACTGGAATTGTCCTCAGCACATAACCAAGCGCTATACCGAAACTGAGTTTGCGCAGAAGCAAATAGCGCAGGTCGCAGGCTAAGCACTGGCGACTAGAAGCGCCCACTAGAACACATTGAAGAAAGGCAAAGGGAAGAAAAATGAAAACTAACAAACGCGTCGGTGTTGTACTAAGTCCAGGCCTATGGATTGAGATGTCAGCGCGAAAATTTGGTTTTCGCATACTGTTTTTGGCGGCAGTGATTCTGTTACCACTGTTGTCGGATAACAAATCACTGGCGGCTGAAACCCATGATCCTTTTATGTCTGTAAATAGAACCGAGCATGGATTTAATAGAACCGCAGATGTAGTTGTCTTCAAGCCATTGGCGAAGACATATCAGAACGTAACTCCGAGATTTGTTAAGAAAGGTATAAGAAATTTTTTCAGCAACCTTGATGACGTGCAGGTCATTATCAACGACCTTCTGCAATTAAATTTGAAACAGGCAGGATCGGATTTCGGTCGTCTCGCTATCAATTCCACTGTGGGTGTGGGCGGAGTATTCAACATTGCCGGTGACGTGCTCGGCATGGAAAAACATGACGAAGACTTCGGGCAGACCCTGGCGCATTGGGGCGTCGCACCAGGACCTTATGTGGTTCTACCATTACTTGGCCCTAGTACGATACGAGAAAGTTTTGGTTTGGCCACGAACCTTATTCTTAATCCGCTGAAGGTAGAGGGCGCGGGAACACAAGACAAAATATTCTCACTTGCTGCGATTGACGCTCGGGCCTCGTTCCTGAATTTCGACGAATTAATTGTCGGCGATGAATATCTATTTCTGCGCAGCATCTATTTGCAGCGCCTTGAATTCAAGAGTTCGGACGGCACATTGCAGGTGAGCTTAACTGATTTTTAGTGGGCACAACTTTTTTCAGAAAATTGGATTGACGACAGATGGTTCAGTTGCAGTAGAAGCACAGATGAAAGTGAATAAATGCGTTCAAAGCGAATGATGATAGGACTGAGTTTGATAGTTATATAGGAGATAGATAAATGATAAGAGTTAGAATAATGGTGTACCTTATGATCGTTCCCGTGATGGTAACACTCGTTTTTTCAGTAGCTTGGCCATTAATAGGTTTCTAAGAACGAATAGCACGGGTTGTGAACCCTGCTATTCGCACTAATTCCAATAAGGGAGAGTAACCATGCAAACGAGAGAAGTAGATGTGGCAATCATTGGCGCGGGCACTGCCGACATTGCTGAATTGGATCAGTGCAGGACTTGGGGCGAATGCCTAGCACTAGGCCGCGGCATGTCTCTCTTTAAATTTACAGTCCCCGAAATAAATCTGCCACGCGGTCCGATACCTCTGTAGCATCCTTTCGGCGCGCGCCGCGCAGCATATTCGCCATGCCATAGTTTCCCTCGTGGCAGGCGTATTCATACAACTGAGACTCCACTTTAGTCAGGGGGACTATCGCGCTTAACTTATCGGTGAAGGTAGAGGGATCATCGATAGTGAATTCATAGTTGATGGCTCGCGGCCCGACACGCGTAAAGCGTTCTGTGAGTACTTTGTTTTCAGAAGTGCCGAAGCTATCGAAGCTTTGCGTCAAGCCATTGAAATTTTGCGTTACTACTACCAGCGTATCGTTGTCCCAATGACCACGTGAGTCCCCTGACCAGAGTCCTAGGCTCTCATCCAGAGCCTGGCCCTTTTCGAGTTTAACTATGCGGGCGTCATGCGCCATCTCGGTCAGGATCACCAGATGATCTTTGTTCTGTACGATCTGCAAATTGTTGTTATACACGCTAGGTGATAACGGCGGGCCAGCGTTAAAGCCCACGAGGCAGCGCTCCGAAAGACCCCGATCCTCCGGGCCATCTCGGCCAATGCCGCCTATTACAAATCTTACCGGACGCTCTCCAACCGCCTCTATCTCACCGCCGGGTTGATTTTCTATGCCCTGGGCAAGTTCAGGAATGCGACCGTTTAGTGGGAAGATGATAAGCGAGGTGCGCACGTTGCCTTCGCCGCGGATTTTCTCCATCCAGATGGTGTCATTGTAAAAAGCTTCAACGCCAGATGCTGACCGTGTAGGAGCATCCGAGTCTCCCAGGCTAAAGCGCTGGCCCCGTGCCGCACTGATTTCATCTTCGGTGAGAAACTGTCGTTCGCCGAATTCCTCAGGGCGTTGCATCGGGACATTGGATGAGAAATTCCAAACCCCCTGTAGATCGGGTAGCCCCCATTCAGTGCGCGGAACATCATAGTCTTCAGCAGCCAGCCCCGATTGGGAAGCCTGTAGTGAAAACCACAATAGTAGTAACAGCGAACACTGTCTCTTCATCAGTTGTTCCATGAATTTAATCGAACTGGCGTAATGAATAATGGCTTAATCAATACAGCAGTACAATTTTATTCAAGGCAAAGAAGCTGGATGCATGGATCAAAATTATCGCTGCAGGCCTCTTTATCCCGCGCCGTCTTCGAGAAAGGGATAAAGCGATTGTGCTAGTCGGCGAATATGCCTGAACTCAGCTCGTAGGGAATTGCCATCTTCTAGCCAGTTTGGCAGGGCTAGCTTGATACTCCCCACTACTCCAAATCCCCGTGGCATCAACCGATAGCGTTTGATTTCTGCTATAGATAGTCGTAGTCTCAGAACGATTGATCGCACCAAGATATTCTAAGGTCAAGACAGCCAAAGAACAGAAGCTTTAACTAAAAAGCTCGTGCCAGCAATGATGCCGTCGAATTCTGCAGTTCTAGAATTCGGTCAATGTTAGTCTCGAGCACTCATTCTTCTCAGTACTCTCAGTCAGGGAGGTCAATCTCGTGAATCCTAAAGTTACCCGTCGACGCTTCATTAAGGGTGTAATTTTCTCCGCCACCGCGGCCACAACCGGTGCCGGAGTTTACATCGCAAATGCCGCAAACAGCAGGTCATCAGGCGCTGTCGAGCGACTCGTCTCACTGTCGGTCAATGGCCGCACTCGCCGAGTCGATGTTCTACCTCAGGAAACCCTGGCGCACACATTACGCTACCGCCTCAATTTAACTGGTACCAAGTTGGCCTGTAATCGAGGCGAATGCGGTGCCTGTACGGTGATGCTGGATAATATTGCCAACTACTCATGCTCGCTGTTGACCCACCAGATAAAAGGCAGAGAGATCACTACGGTGGAAGGGCTGCGTTCAGAAACTGGCACATTGCACCCAGTACAGCAGGCATTCATTGAAGAACTCGCGCCACAGTGTGGTTTTTGCACACCGGGGCAGGTGGTCTCTGCCGCTGCACTATTAATAGCCAACCCAAATCCCACGAGAGAGGAAGCGAGACAAGGCCTGTCTGGAAACCTATGTCGCTGTGGAGCCTATGATCATTACCTTAACGGCGTCATGCGCGCAGCGGAGTTAATCTCATGACTTTTATGCATATTGGAAAAGACTTTGTTCCACCCGATGTCGAAGGAAAGGTTACTGGCGACGCAAAATATGCTGAAGACTTTCGCCGAGAAGGCATGGTTTTCGCCAGACTGCTCACCAGTCCAATGCCAAGCGCTCGCATAGCTAGCATCGATGCATCGGCCGCTCTGCGAATGGATGGCGTGATTGGTATCCTGACGGCAGACGACCTGCCAGCTACCCAGCCGCCTGCCAATCCAATACTGGCGAGCGAGTATGTGACTTATGTAGGTCAGCCGATTCTAGCGATCGCTGCTACTTCTGAGCATATTGCCGAGAATGCCCTGGACCTGATCAAGGTCGAATTTGAACGCAGAGACTTCGTGGTAGATCCACTGGACAGCCTCGTTGAAGGTGGCCCGGATGCCTATCCTGAAGGGAACGCAATGGTATTAACAGCTCCGGAAGGAGATGAGAACACCGCCTTAGTTGGAGTCATCAAGCCAGTAAAGTGGCCCGCTGAGGAAATCGAAAAGCTGCGTCGTGGCGAAGAGCCCGATGGCACCTTTACTGCAGGATGGGAATACGGCGATCTGGAAGGCGAGTTCGCTAAATGCGATGTCGTAGTTGAAGAATCGTTTGTTACGGCGGGTACGCCCCATCAATGTATGGAGCCACGTACTAGCATGGTGTATTGGGAGAATGGCAAGTGCTACTTCCACGCTTCCACGCAAAGCCAAAGTGCAGTGAACAACGGCTTGGCGGCGATGCTGGGAATCCCTCCTGAAGATCTCGTTGTCATAAATGAAAATACCGGTGGTGGTTTTGGTTCTAAAGGTACCAGTTATCCCACAATGGGAATCTCGGGAAATCTTTCTAGGTTACTTAATCGACCGGTTCAGCTGCGCATTACGCGAGAAGAAGAATTTTATATTGGCATTGGTCGTCCCGGCATGCAGGGCTGGATCAAAACCGGCCTAACGTCTGACGGCAAAGTTGCTGCCGTTGATTTGATTATCATCAGCGATGGCGGCCCTACTGGGCAGAACAGCGCATCGTCATCAGCAGGGCATATATCGGTGCTGTTCCAACCGACTGCGATGCGCTTAAGAAACATACCAATATTTACCAATACCACACCAAGAGGGGCGCAGCGCGGTCCCGGCCAGAATGAAATGGCGGCGGTGTTAGCGCCAATCATGGACAAGGCTGCGAATCAGATTGGCATGGACAGGGTGGCTTTCAGGCGCCTAAACGCAGCCAATAGTAATTCCGGTATTTATGCCGATCAATCACCGGTCACCAGTGCCTTCATGGCGGAAGCTATCGACAAGGGCGCCGACATGTTCGATTGGCAGGCTAAGGCCGGTCAGCCACGAAGGCGCGGCAACAAGCTAGTCGGTGTAGGCGTGGGGCAGGGTTATCACGGTGCCGGCGGCTATGGTTACGATGGTTTGGTAAGAATCCACCCATCCGGCAAGATTGATATTCATAGTGGCGTCGGCAACCTAGGCACGTATTCCTATGCGGCGACCTCAAGAACAGTCGCCGAAGTGTTGCAGTGCAGTTGGGACAGTTGCGAAATTATTCATGCGCGCACCGACAAGCACTTACCACACAGTTCCGTGCAAGGGGGTAGTAATACCATCTTCACCCATAGCCGATCGAACTATGTGGCGGCGATGGATGCGCTTAACAAGCTGAAAGAGATTGCAGCTGCCGACTTCGGCGGTACGGTAGAAGAATATAGCATCGGCGAGGAACGTGTATTCAGAACTGATGATTCCAGTATAGGTATGAGCTATGGCGAAGCGGCGCAGCGGGCAATCGAATTGGGTGGCCACTACAGTGGGCAGGAATTCCCCGAAGACTTGAACCCGATTACCCAAAGAGCGGTTACCGGGCTAGCAGGAACCGGGCTGATTGGCGCGGCCAAAGATAATCTAGAGCGCAAAGGCACGCCGCCTGGAGAGATTATCGGTTTTATGGAAATAGAGATCGATGCCGACACCGGCAAGATCGAAGTGACGGACTACGTGGCTGTCGCCGATTGCGGCACCATCATGCATCCACAGGGTTTCTCGCAGCAGATGAATGGCGGTGGAGTCTGGGGCATAGGCATGGCTGCCTATGAGCGTCATGTTTATGATCCACAGAATGGGCTGCCCGCCAATGTTGGCTTATACCAGAGCAAGCTGCCTTCTATGCTGGACGTCCCTGCGACTATGGCTACTGCAGCAGCAGATATTCCCGACCCATTTAATCCAATGGGTGGGCGCGGTATCGGCGAGCCCTCACAGGGTTGTGCCGTGGCTGCTATGACTAGCGCTATTGCCGATGCACTGGACGGCCACCTGTTTAACCGGATTCCGGTAACAGCTGACATGATCGTTAATCACGTCGCGGACAATTCCTACGGTCCTCGATCGCTCAAACTGAATACATTCTGAGGTTATTGCTATGCCATCACATGATGTTATGCCAGATATGGACCTGTTCCAGCCGTTGCAGATTGACGACGCCCTAGCTCTCGCCGATCGCCTAGGCGACAGCGCTTGGTTATTGGGCGGCGGCCAGGATACCTATGGCTGGTTGAAAGACCGCGCCAAAACAGCGGAAGCGATGATCGACCTCAACGGCATTGAGTCGCTTCGCGGTATTCGCGAGACAGCCGATGGCATCGAAATAGGCGCGTTAACGACGCTTACCGATCTAGCAAACAATGCACTGATCAAGGAGCGTTACGGCTTATTGTCTTCAGCAGCAGGCCGGGTCGCGAGCCCACAAATTCGCAATGCAGGAACCCTAGGTGGCAATGTTAGCCAAGATGTACGCTGCTGGTATTACCGCCGCGGCCTCGACTGCTATCGCGCCGGAGGCAATCTCTGCTACGCCGATACGCCGGAAGGCATGAATCGAGAGCACGCTATCTTTGGTGCAAGTCGCTGCGTGGCGGTTAATCCATCCGACACAGGGCCGGCACTGGTAGCGCTAGAAGCGAGCATGGTTATTAACAGTATCGATGGCGAGCGCATAGTGCTGGCCGAGGATTATTTTGTCGGCCCTGCCAATGACATTGAGAATACTACGGCATTACGCACCGGTGAGATTTTGACTTCGGTGAGAATTCCAAACACCTGGGCTAACGCGACCTTCTATTTTGAAAAAGTTGCCGACAGGAATGTCTGGGATTTCGCGCTGGTTAGCATGGCAGTAGCGATGAAGATGAATGGCGATACGATCGAGGACGCGCGCTTTGTCGCCGGCGCTGTGGAATGCAAACCACGGCGCCTAATCGATGTTGAGAACGCGGTAAGGGGTGGGTCTCGCGATGACGCTACGGCGGCATCGATTGGAACGCTAGCCAGTAATGGAGCGAGAGTATTGGCGCACAATCAGTACAAGGTTCCAATGATAGATAACCTAGTCAAGAGGGCGATTGTGGCTGGGTAAATAATTGGGGTTGCTGGGTTTAGAATTTATCGGCCAATCTATTCGGCTAACCCCTATACAGGCTAGTTGATAATGGGGATTTGAATGGCTATTCAAAATTCTGGTATTAAAGCAGCCTGTTTATTAGTACTACTCAGCGTGCTCGTAGTTCCATCGATAGTTCATCCTGTAATTAGCGCGCAGTCCACAAACAGCGAAATCCCAAGGCTTGCCAATGGGCAGCCCGATATCCAGGGCACTTGGGACTTTCGCACGATTACACCTTTTCAGCGACCGGAAGACTTGGCCGATAAAGACGTACTGACCGAGGCGGAGGCAGCCGCGTTCGAGGATGCCGAGAACGAGCGCCGCGACAGGGATCACTTCACAGACACTTCCACGACCGGGGACTACAATCAATTCTGGTACGACCGCGGCACCGAAATTCTCGACGATGGCCGCACTTCCTTAATAGTCGACCCAGCCAACGGCCGTATCCCGACACTAACCAACGTCGCTCAAAACAGAAATCAGTTAAGAAGAGAAGAGGCCCAAGAGGCGGCTGGCGTAGACTGGAGGCATTGGGACAGACGGGGCAGCAGTAATTTTAGAAAGGGGGCCGAATAAATACACGGGGGTTCCCGTTAAATTTCTCGGATGTAAGAAAGCTCCACCCCTTGGTACAGCTCATGCTTTACCCGTTGCCTCAATCCTTTCATTGAGTTGTAGGGTGAATCTACCAGCAACATATTGGTGATCCAGCTGGGAAGCGGGCTTGTTGGATTGATATGTGCCTCAAGCACCACCTTCACTGAGCCGTTTTCGAGTGCTGTGAGCTCCCAGTTAACTTGCGCTTCGGTGAGGCGCACAATTCCTTCGTTTTCTTCCAATTTACCTCTTGTCGCGTTCCCCTGCATGGTCACGACTAATGTCTCTGGATCCTGATGCCAAATCACATGGCTAACTAGATCCCGATCATTCGCTGGCCAAGGCAAATCAGTAATTGTGTGAACGTAGTTCTCGAGCTCGCTCACCCATTCAATGATAGTGGAGGATGCGCAGGAGTCGGACCATTCGGGGCAGTCATTTGAGTTTCGAATAAGTGAAACAACGCTCGATAGCCTAGTTGCTTCTAAATGAACCACGCTGCGAATGGCCTTATAGGGATAGCCGTCTACAGAGCTTGTATATACCTGTATCCCACTCTCGTCTTTCTTCAATTCCCAGTCGGCGGAAAAACCTGGGGCCGAGTAAGCCAGAATAGCAATGAGGATGCAGCGACTCATCTTCGTTAGCTTGATAGTCTATAACTCCTTCTCTGACAGTAAGATTAAAATTGATGGTTTGAGAGGGGACCGACTATTCAATGTAACTCATTCGGCTTGGAGTAATGTTTTTTTCCGAGAGCTTCTTCTTACAATTCGTAGGGAGGTCGGCTATCCACCATGATCTTATTCAGTTTATCTTGGGCGCGCTTCGGGTTAGTCAAATCCTGCACTTCCAACATCTCGCATTTATCCTCTACCATCTGCTCGATAGTCACCGGGTAGAATTTGCAGTCGTCGGGGCGGTCCATGTAAATATCGCAGGTGTAAATTTCTTGATTGGGCGTTTTCCTCAACCACGGGCAACGCTCCAGTTGCTTGCCAGTTGCCGGGTCCGTCCAGATACCCCCATCCTGCACATACTCGTATAGGTCGGGTCTAAAGGTTTCCCACAGCTGGATTTCGTCATCCGAGACCGATAAGCCGTCGCCACCGTACTTCGTACAGCATTTTCCGCACTGATTGCATTCTTTCAAGGGTAGGGCTCGCTTTTGGTTATTTGTCTGTGAGCTTGTGCAAATGGGAGGGTCACAACCATACTAGCATTGAAAGAAATGAAGGTTATTTGTTGCTCTTTGATCATGGACTATAACCGTAGAAAATTGTAGCCATGCTAAGCGGAATTCATCAGAACCGCTGTGTTTTCGTGCTGGCCCCGTCAATTACACTATTTATTCATGACACAGATCATTACGAAGTTGCCGTGAATGGTTATCTTGTAATTTGCGAATAACGCAATAAGGGGGTTAGCAATGATAATTGAACACCATGACCTGGTACACGAGTTTCCACAGCTTCGCGATCGAATCCATGAGCTGAAGATCGGCAACAATCGTTTTCGTAAGCTTTTTGATGAATACCACGAGCTGACTAGCACTATTGAAAATATGGAAACAGAAGCAACTGCGGTTTCTACTCACACAGAAGAAGAAGCGAAAATACATCGGGTTCATCTAAAAGATGGGCTCTATAAGATGCTAATTGCTTGAGCGTCAGGTGACATAGGAGAGTAAACATGAATATTCAGCTAGTAGAGGCGAAGCTCGGCGAGAAACTTGGACAGCTACAAGAGCGGCTCGTCCATGTAAATAAAGACATGAGTAAAAGTCATTCCGCAGACTCTTCCGAGCAGGCTGTGGAGCGCGAGAACGATGAGGTTCTTGGAGGCATTGGGCAGGAAACCCAGTCTGCAATTGAAGATATTCGTGTGGCCTTAGCCAGAATCAGCGAAGGTAGCTATGGAAGTTGCTTGAACTGCGGTGAGGCGATTAATCCGGAACGCCTGAAGGCGCTGCCGGAAACTGGGCATTGTGTTACCTGCGCTGGAGACTAGGCTTTATATAGCCCGAATGTTCTTCATTCAAATTGCTTGAAAATAAATTCCTCTGTCCCCTTTTATTTTGGTGGTATCGTACATAATCGGCCCAAAATAATGGGTACAGCATGTCATCAAAAGAAAAGCGTACAGTTCCAGCCGAAGCAATCGAGATATACAATAAGTACATTCACGACGAAATCAGCCGTCGTGAATTCATGCGCGGCGTAAAGAAGTTTGCCGTTGCCGGCCTCTCTGCCGGGGCCATAGTACAGGCGCTAATGCCGAACTATGCGATGGGGCAGCAGATATCGCGCGATGACGAACGCATTACCACCAGCTATGAAACACTGCCATCACCCGATGGCAACGGCTATATACGTGGCTACCTAGTGCGCCCCTTCAGCGCCGACAGTCGCCGCGAAACTTCCTCTCAGCTCCCCGGCATCGTCGTTGTGCACGAGAATCGCGGACTTAATCCTCACACAGAAGATGTTGCCCGCCGTTTCGCGCTGGCCAACTTCATGGCATTCGCTCCAGACGTGCTCACCTCCGTCGGCGGCAACCGAGGCGTGGACGCGCACGGTTGATTGGTTCAATAGGTATGTTCGAGCTTGAACTGGGGTAACGTAGCAATTCTCTAATGCGGGTTTTTATCGTATAGCGTAAGTTCACGTAATCGAACTAACAAGAATGTGTTCCTGTGCCTAGCTGTTATAAACTAGCGATAACCCGATAAGAGAGAAGTATGATTAGGCAGAGTCGAATGAGTAGAATATTTTCAGTACTGGTAGTTCTAACCTTAGGTTTAGTGCAGATGAGTTCCGCCATGGCACAGCCGCCGCCTAAGGACCCTAACAACTATGTGCCGGGGTTGGGTGATCTGATGGGGTCTCTACAGGTGCAGCATGGCAAGCTCTGGCTCGCGGGTGAGCAGCAGGACTGGCCGCTGGCAGCCTATGCAGTGGATGGTATCAAAGAGGGGATTGCAGATATGATAGTCCTGCGTCCACGCTACAAGAGAGAATCTATTGTTGAGATGCTTACCCTGTTTACCGCCAAATCATTGCAGGATCTTGAAGAGGCAGTAGAAGCAAAGGACAGTGTGCTATTTATGCAGGCCTATGATTCGTTAACCGAAGGCTGCAATACCTGCCACAGCAATCATGATTATGGGTTTATCGCTATTCAGCGGCCGACGGCTCCAGCCTGGACTAATCTGCGCTATCGGCCATAAGCTGGGCCAGAACTTAAGGGGTGTGACTTGAGCAAGGAAGCAAGCAAAACGCAATTCCTACGCGTACTAGGGCGCCGAGAGGTATTGGCACTGGCCTTCGGTGCCATGATCGGTTGGAGCTGGGTAGTGTTGTCAGGTGCCTGGATCAGTTCGGCAGGCACACTCGGTGCAATCGTTGCCTTTCTCATCGGCGGAGCGGCGATACTACTAATTGGCCTTACTTATGCTGAGCTTGCTTCGGCCCTTCCTTTCGCCGGCGGCGAACACGTTTACAGTGAGCGCGCATTAGGCTCCGGAGCTTCCTTCATCTGCACCTGGGGCATCATCCTCGGCTACGTCTCCGTTGTAACTTTCGAGGCAGTGGCTCTGCCAACCGTACTGGATTCACTAATACCAGGTCTAGATAAAGTTTTCCTTTGGCAAATTGCCGGTTGGGATGTCTACCTGTCCTGGGTATTGGTAGGCGTAGTCGGCGCCGTGACAATGACCATTCTCAACATAGTAGGCGTGCGCATGGTAGCGCTAGTGCAAAGCGTGGTCGTGTTAGCTATTTTGATTGTGGGAGTGCTGTTTGTCAGCGGAGCTTTGTTCACCGGTGATATCAGTAATATGCAGCCCTTGTTTAAGGATGGGGTCTCCGGCATTACGCTGGTGCTGGTGATGGTGCCATTTATGTTTGTGGGTTTTGATACCATTCCTCAGGCCGCCGAGGAGATAGATCTGCCGTTTAAAGATATAGGCGCCGTGCTGATGATATCCGTAGCAATGGCCATCGTCTGGTATGGTTTTATAGTGCTGGGGGTTGGTCTGGTTCTGGACGAAGCCGCCATCAACTCCTCACCGGTGGTGACCGCCGCAGCCAATACCGCCATCTACGGCGGGGCGGGTGGCACGGTGTTATTGATTGCCGGTCTCGCCGGTATTATTACCAGTTGGAACGCATTCATCCTCGGTGGAAGCCGCGCTATCTATGCGCTAGCTCACGGCGGTTTATTGCCAGAGTTTCTTGGCGAGCTTCACCCGAAATACCATACGCCGAAAAATGCGATCCTGTTAATTGGCGCGCTCTCAATTATCGGCCCCTTCTTTGGTAGGCCTGCACTGGTCTGGGTTGTCGACGCGGGCGGTCTCGGCATTGTAATTGCCTACGGCATGGTGGCGTGGTCATTCCTAGTATTACGCAAGAGAGAGCCAGAACTAGAAAGACCCTATAAAGTACGTTATGGAAAGTTCGTAGGCACCTCGGCATTGGTGTTGTCGATTGGACTAGGTTTGCTCTACCTGCCGGGTAGCCCCGCAGCCCTGATCTGGCCGCAGGAATGGGGAATCGTTTTGGCGTGGACTATTCTTGGGGGGATTTTGTATGGCTTTGCACGGAAAAGAGGAGAACCGAAGAGTAATAGCTAAATATGTCAGTCCCCACCTTCATCCCCCCTTTTTTTCCTGATTAGCTTCGCGCGGAAAGGGGGTGAAATGCCAACTAAATAAGCCCATCCCCTTTCATGCTTCTTACCTTTGCGTGCTTTTCCTGTAAAAATGATCTGTCCCCATACAAATCAAGGCGAGCACAATGACACATAATTTCTACAAGTATGTTCTATCAGCCCTACTATTTTGTTCAGTAACAACCGTATTCGCCCAAGGGGCGGATGATCCCAGTCTGATGACGTATGACCTGGCCACGACAGCCATGGAGGCATCCGAAGCTTACGCCCGGGATAAGGAATGGAATGTCACGATTCTAATAACCGATCAAAATAACAACCCAGTGATGTTACGACGCATCGATGGAGCCGGAGCACGCACTTTTGCCTTTGTCAACTCCAAAGCACTAGTAGTGACAGAAACCGGCCTGACGTCGGCGGAATATGGAAATCGAGTTGAAGCAGGGGATATCGAAGCAATTGAAGGGGGAGTCACATTTGCAGGAGGTGTACCGATTTATAGGAATGGCCGACTAATCGGTGCAATCGCAACAAGCGGAGTTAGGGCTGTTCAGGATGAAGAGGTATCCTTGGCAGGAGCTGAAACTATAGGTAGCGCATCTAACTAAATTATTCACAAAGGGCAGACTTGTTTTTCTATTGTCGCTCGAGCTTAAGCTTGTCTGATTTGGTGAGCTTGCTGACTACACTATTATATGAGCCCTCAGCGAGATCAGTTAGCATCCCATCGGGTAATTCGCCGGTGAGAGAAACTGTTATCCAGTGTTTTTTGTTCATGTAGTAACCAGGAACGACCGACTCAAATTGGCTTACTAATACCTCTCCATCTGCAGGAGCGCATTTGAGCGTAATTCGGGCAGGTTTATCTTTTTGTGAAACTAGAGAAAACATCTTTCCCATGACTTTAAATACTAGTGCCTCAGGTCCGAAAGGATAGCTTCCTTCGGAGCCTTTAAAATCTCTGAGGCATTTCTCTAGTGCATTTTTCTTCATATAAAATATATCTACACTATCTCTGTTCTGCTTCTAGCCTGCGTGCGCCAGCAAGAGTGCCCGGCATAGAGTAATTACCTTCGTGGCATGCGTACTCATAGAGATGGCCGTCTGAGGTATGGAAGCTGAGCTCTGCTGTCCAGGATTGGCTATATAGGTCAGAATCCTCCACGGTAAAGCGGTAAACAATCTCAGTGTCAGAATAGCGAATAAAGCGCTCAGTTATTTTTCCATTTTTTGTAATAGCTGTAGAGCTTTGTTGCATCTGTTGCGGATTAACATTGATAGTCTCTACTACCAGAGCATCACCTTCATACCAGCCAACAGAGTCTCCCATGTATTGCTGCAAGACTTCCGGTCGGCGATTGGCGCGGGCCTCGGTGGCCGAGCCAAAGGTAGGAATGATTCGCGCATCGTGCATTTGTTCCACGTCTATCATCACGTAATCATCGGTTTGAACGAACTGATAAGTGTTGTTATAGAGTCCGCTTTGCATCGCTGGGCCGGCTTTACCTTCAGATAAAATGCAACGCTCCGATAGGGGCAGTGCCTCGGGGCCGTCTGCGTTACCGATGCCTGTCAGGTAGCGACTGCCGAAGCTGGTACGCTGATAGTCTGTGGTAGGGTTTTCAAGACGCGGGACTTGCCCGTTCTCCGGATTAATTATGTAAGAAGTACGGTACTCGCCCTTGACCAGAGCCAGGTTGGAGCCGGGATCGACCCAGAAGTTATTGTACGCCCTGCTACCGAAGTCATCTGCGGCCGCGGCGGGCGTGTTATTGACACCGTCACCCTCATCAAAGCCACCCTCAATACCGCCAATCGGTACGCGCGCTGCCATGAGCGCGGCTTCTTCCGCCGACACAACAAGGGACTCAGCCCCGGCTCGACGTGTGAGATTGGTCAGCGACGCATTGCTCCAGACACCTTCCAGGTCAGGCCGTGCGGTGTTTTGAGCCTGCGCGCCAGAGCATGCTAGAACGGCGCACAGCATCGAGCTTGAAATTTGGGCGGGCTTTTTTAGCAGAGTTGTCATTTGCACTGTCCTCGGGTTTTGTCCGTCGGAGGTTCCGGGGACATGACTTCAAATGCGTTCAAGTCACTGTCCTCTTTATTTACTTATTTTTCAACATCGCGCAGAGGAAATAAACCTATCTCTAAGTTGATTCAAAGCCCTGAATAAACGCGGCGAGATTCTGGCCCAGTTCAGGGCAGAGATAACCTCCCTCCTGCACAATGATAGTAGGCATGCCTAGTCTCTCTGAAATCCTAGAACCAATACTGTCGAATCCCTCAGTGGATATCGCCAAACCTGCGATCGGGTCACCCTCAAAAGCATCGAGACCAAGAGCAATAACTAGGGCCTGAGGTTGAAAGTTCTGAACTACTTCCAACGCTCGATCTAGTGTCTCGAGGTAGATTGCATCAAGGGTGCCGCGCGGCAGTGGGAAATTGAAATTGTAGCCTTCACCGATTCCCTCTCCTGTCTCGAAGGCATAGCCCCAGAAGAAAGGATAGAAGCGTTCGGGATTTGCATGCAGTGAAACCGTCAGCACATCCGCACGGTCATAGAATGCCATCTGTGTGCCATTGCCATGGTGCAAATCCACATCGAGAATCGCGACCCTATCGAATTTGTCGCGCAGGCGCTCGGCAGCGATAGCCGTATTATTTAGGTAACAGAAGCCGCCGGCGAGTTCCGGCCCGGCATGGTGTCCCGGTGGTCGACTCAAGGCATAGCAGGCGGGCTCACCCTCTAATACTAATTCTGCAGCATGAAGCGCAGACCAGCTACTCCACAGCGCGCTCTCCCATGTATCATTTGATATAGGACAGGAGGCATCGGCCATGTGAAAGCCCGCTTGGGCAATTAAAGATTTTGGATATCCTCCATCGCGGTTTGTTGGGTGAATGTTGGGAGTAACTTCGTCAGCGGCGCCCTCGATGCGTGACCAGCGACTGGCAGCATGTTCGAGAAACGTCAAGTACCGCTCGGGATGGACTTTTGTGATCGTGTCCATGCCATAGCTGCCTGGCTCGACCTGGGTCATGCCTGCAGCCGCTGCGCCCTCTAACAACAAGTCAACGCGCTGCGGCGACTCAGGGTTAGGTTCGCGAACACCGTTGACCAAAAAACTCTTTGGGTAGTGTTTGGTCTGTGCCGCATTGAAAACGCACTTCATCTTGTTAGTCCTTGTCAGGGGCTGTATTGGCAGCCGTACTAAAGACTGGCGACGGGCAACTTTGCCTCGGCTGCAAATTCACTCAGGCTCTGCTGCAAAAGTGTCAGGATATCGCGTACCTGTTCGGAGGTAACAATCATCGGTGGGCAAACTAAAAAGTGATCACCCTCAAGGCCGTGCCGAGTCCTGCGCGAATAAATAATAAGGCCTTTTTCATAGGCGATATCCACCAGCCTAGTGTGCGCATCCAATTCCTTCGGCAGCGGGTCCATCGTCTCGATATCGGACACCAGCTCGAAGGCCAGTAACAATCCCTTGCCGCGCACATCGCCGATAAACGGAAACTGTGTCTGCAGCGCCTTAAGGCCCGCCGTCAATTCCAGGCCCATGCGCGCGGCATTGCCCATCAAGTCCTGTTCGAGAATTTCGTCGATTACGGCAAGCCCTGCGGTGCAGGCGATGGGGTTGCCGGCATAGGTATAACCATGTTGAAAGGCGCCAGCATCGAGAACGGCTTCCACTAACTCGTCGCGGGCGGTCATCGCGCCTAGGGGAACGTAGCCCGCGCCAAAGCCTTTTGAGGTGGCGATTATGTCAGGGTTGATATTCCAGTGCTCGCAGGCAAGGAATTTTCCGGTACGGCCCACGCCGGTCATCACCTCATCGTAAATAAGTAACACGTCAAACTCATCACAGATTTCTCGAATGCGGCGGTAGTAGCTATCCGGTGCAACTAGCGCGCCGGTGGATGCGCCGCCTATGGGTTCCATGACAAAGGCCAAGACCGTTTCTGATCCTTCATCGATGATCTTCTGTCGCAGCATCTCTGCGTACTTGATGCCGCGTTCATCATCGCTTAGATCATCTCGGTCCAGGTAACATCTTGGCGCGGGAATCTTTGGCATATCAACAAACAGCGGCGTAAAGGGGTCTGTCAGAGGCCGGTAGCTGGTGAGGGATAGCGCACCCATGGTGCTGCCATGATAAGAGGGCGAGCGGCTAATGAGTTTGCTGCGCTTGGTATCACCCGTCACGTAACGGTATTGGCGCGCAATCTTGATGGCACTCTCTACCGCCTCGGAACCACCGGAGACGAAGAACACCTTCTCATGTCCCGGCGGCGACAGCTCGGCTACGCGGCTGGCCAGATCCTCGGCGGGCTGGGTCTCGAAGTGCAGGCGATAACCGAATGTGGATTTATCCATCTGCGTGCGCATGGCGTCCAGTACGCGCGGGTTCGAATGTCCGATGTTGGAGACCATGGCGCCACTGGACCCATCGATATAGCGCTTACCATTTACATCCCACAGATAAATTCCTTCGGCACGGTCTAGCATTGGTCGTCGAGCGCGGGTTTGATAGAACAGACGAGACTTGTACATGGCGTACGCCTTGGTGAATTACGGGTTTTGTGGAGAGTTCATCTCAACACGATAACGCAAACTCCAGAATGCCGTAAAGCTGAAATAGTAACATGATATGCTCAGGTTAAGTCTCTATTGCTGCTGGCATGGAATTTTATAGAATCGGTAGTAATGCTGCGAGAAGAATCACGGCCAGGCGCGTTTTAGAACGATCAAGATTAAGAATGATAATTGTTGCTAACGTTTTTCACTGAAGGGAACTGCTGAACATGACTCGAGAGTTTGGGCTGATTGGTGTCATCGTAACCGTAGTGGGTTATGTCATTGGCGCCTCCATCTTTATCTTGCCCGGCCAGCTCGCCGGATCTGTCGGCCCTGCAGTCATTGTTTCCTACTCTCTGGCGGCAGTCATCGCGCTGTTTGCCTGTGTTTCAGCAGCGCAGCTGGGCAGCCTGTATCCAAGAACTGGTGCTGGCTATGTGGCAATTACCAATCTGGTCTCACCACTGGGTGCCTTCATCACTATCTGGCTCATGCTGGCAGCCTATGTTTTTGCTATCGCGCTTATCGCGAACGGCTTCGGTGAATATTTCAATGTATTGCTTCCCGCAGTCGACGCAAAAATAGCCGCCTATGGCGTAGTGCTTCTATTCGGCGCCCTCAATCTCGGTGGCGCTGCCAACCTAGTAAGAGTCCAATCCCTGATTGTCTTGCTGTTCATGATCGCGCTCCTCGCCGTCAGCGTCGGTGGCGTCTTCACGGTAGAGGCAGCCAACTTAGAACCCTTCATGCCAGCTGGAATCAATCCGGTGGTGTTGGCGGTTGTTCCCGCCTTCTTTTCCTACGGGGGTTTCATGGTGGTAATGGAGATGGCCGGTGAGATAAAGAATCCCGCCCGCACCATTCCGCTAGCATTGGGTATCAGCTTTATTGTAGTTCTAGTTACTTACATCGCCCTTTCTTTTGCCCTGGTTGGCACCATCAACTGGCAAGAGTTGGCCACCCAGAGCGCGCCAGTCAGCCGTCTCGCCGAGGCGATTTATGGCAGCGCCGGTGCTACCTTCATTACCATCGCCGCCGTTGGTGCTGCGGCAACTTCTGTGAATGCCCTAGTGCTGGTTGCCTCGCGGGACATCGTTGCATTGTCTGAGTCAGGGATTTTCTCCGCACACTTTAATCCCGAGACCTCAGGGAAACAACATCCCACGGCGGCAGTGCTAGTAATAACCGGCTTTGCGATCGCCTCACTCATGTTGGGGCAGACAGTTATGGAATATGCAGTTTGGGTGTCGGCGATCACCCTGATCTACCAGGCAATTGCGGGCGTGGCTTTGTTGTTCATTACCTCAAGGGCAGCGGAGGCCTACGAGCAATCAAAGTTTAAACTAAGCAGTAGCTGGCTCACGTTTTGGGGAGCAGGGTCTGTATTTATCTCGCTAGCGTTTCTCTTCCTAGTGTTTCAGGGTAGCCAGGGACGAATGGTGGGCGCACTAATCTATCTTGCCGTTGGCGTGGCCTACTATGGGATCCGGACTCGAAGTAAATTGGGTTAAAGCAAAACACACTAATTTTGGGCAGAAGTGGGTACCTAATGTCTACTTTAGCAATTAGCCTCAGCAGTATTGCCAAAACACGGCGATCAAACTACCCTGATCCTTTAACTCAACCGGCCAATGAATAAGTTGAAGCACGCTTCACACACTCTGCACATGTTCACGCTTTCTTTGTTGCTGCTAGTCTGCACTCTGGCTCTGCCAGTTGCGGCTCAGGATCGTTTGGCTGCTCTGGTTGGCCATGGTGGCGTGATGCTGCGCTCGCCTAGTGGTGAGTCGCTGGTGAGCCTCAACCCTGATGCTCCGCTAGTACCGGCGTCCATCCTTAAGATTCCGCTGGCGCAGGTGGCTCTGACCACGCTGGGTGAAGACTTCCGCTTCGAGACACACTTCTATCGCAACGACAGCGGCGACCTGTTGATCAGGGGCCTAGGCGACCCACTCCTGGTGTCCGAGGAGATTGCCCGTATCGCTGACACCCTGACCGAGCGCGGACTACAGCAGATCCGTCGCCTAGTCATGGATGACTCAGCCTTCGAGACGAATCCAGACCTACCCATTGAGACCGGAAGTGATCAGCCCTACGCTGCTCGCAGTAGTGCCATGGCCGTGAATTTCAATACGGTGAATCTGACTTGGACGGCGGACGGGAGACTGATAACGGGCGAGGCACAGACTCCTTTGACAGCCCTTGCCCGCGAGCTAGGCGAGCCGCTTTCCCCAGGTGAGCCGCAGCGTATTAATCTGGGCGATGACCCAGCCGCTGGCCTGCGTCAGGCTCAGCAATTGTTTCGGCACTTTCTTGTAGAGTCAGGCATCAGCGTATCCGATGTGGATTTTCATCAAGCAGCCGTGACAGATGAGTGGACACTCTTTTATAGCCATCGCAGTTCCCAATCTCTGCGCGACAACCTAGACGGCCTGCTGCGTTACTCCAACAATTTCATCGCCAATCAGCTGTTTCTAACACTAGGGGCGCAAGCCAATGACTACCCCGCCACGTCCGAGGCAGCCCGTGCTGCGCTGCAACAGCAGCTCGCTGAACTGTACGGAGATAGTTTCGGGCGCGATCCCCAGTCCCTACTTATGCTAGAGGGCTCAGGCCTGTCTCGTGCCCAGCGCAGTAGTGCCGCCGGCATGATGCGTATTCTCGAAGTCTTTAAACCCTATGCAGATCTGCTGCCCGAGGTGGACGGGGTGCTACGCAAGAGTGGTACCTTGACTGGCGTCTATAACTTTGCCGGTTACATCCGCGAACCCGATGGTCTGTATCCGTTCGTGATACTAACGAACCAACCTGTTAATAATCGCGCAGAGATTCTTCGGATTCTACGACGGCAGCTTTAGGCTGGGCCAGAATCCTGATGAGTGCGTGGCCTGAACAAGGCAGCAAGCAAAACGCAATTCCTACGAGTACTAGGTCGGCTAGAAGCATTGGCTTCCCAAGCTGCTGTTGCTAATTCGACTATTCTTTTTGAAGTTTCGCGCAGTAGGAAACAATACTGTCAGTGCCTAGAGACGAGTAACAGTACTCAAAATTGTTGCTGTCTTCGAGCCAGAGTTGGCCATGCCCACCGAGTGAGTCGATAAATATTCCCTCGCCACCGGTTGACCGAATTGAGCCATAGACATGAATAGGTTCAGCCCCGCGCACCATTGTTGATAGCCATGAAGAGCCAATGAATACCTCACCGTCTTGCGCGCTTATCGTTAACTCGAGATCAGCTTCGCTGATTATTACTCCACCTGCGACTAATTCATCTGAGCTTAGATTGGGAGAGGTAACGATACGAATATGCCCCTTCCAGAGACCCGTCATTTCGGGATAGCTCTGTGCAATCAGAGAGTGAGGTAGGATTAATAACAGAATGGGAAAACAGAATTTGCGAATCGTAAACATTTTTTGACCCCCTACAAGTTGAACTATAGGTTGGGTACTTCAGGACTGCGCCCAATGATACGTGCGCTGTCAGTATAGGCTATTGATGGCTCCTAACCTAAGCAATTAGCTGTGCTTTCTAGTGCGACTCAGAACCCCCGTTGGGCCCTACGGCGGGGCTGATATTTATCAAATTGCTAGCCTTTGTACGCCATAGCTGCCGTGTAGGCTCATGGCGGGGATAATTCCGAGTGCATGAGGAACAAGTCTGGCTTACAGCTTCATGAAGATAGTGAGGGAGAATTCCGTGCTAAACCAAGGCTAAGCTAGGCGCTAGCTTAGTAGGAAATCTGCGATAGCCGGCAACCAAGCCACTCGCGCGAATCCCCAGGTAGCTACCACTAACAATAGACCGCAGCAGAGCATTGTGACCGAGGCAGTGGTGCGCAGCCGCTTGTTACTCGCTTGGGATCGGGCGCGTATCATCAGCTCCACAATGAGCAGATTGGGGATGTAGAAGAAGAAGGCCATGATGTGATCGAACCAGCCATCGAATTCATCAGTGTGGCCTACCCAGTCAGTAAGAATCAGCCACAGTCCATAGTCCATGCGATAGAGCCATGAACCGATGGCCAGCGCATAGAGGCGCCACGCCCAGGCTTGATGGTCGAGCAGTCGACGTGCCATCGCATAGCGCACGGTCTGCACGGCGGCTACAAACATCAAGATGCCATACAGGCCGAAGCCGATGTCCATTACTAGCCCGCCGACAGTGCCTTTGATAGCGATGAAGGATAGTCCCCCGATCGCTGCCACCATAGACAAGAAGATATAGAGGCGACCGGTCCAGTGATGCACGCGCGGGTAGTTTCTGCGAATTGACTCGATCAGCTGCATGCCACCTAAAACAAGTATCAAGCCACCGGCTGCGAAGTGTAGGCCAATGCCCACGGAGGCCTGTGGTTGGCTCGGATCGTAAATTTCCGGTAGCACGTTATTCCAACGCAGCATGTCATTCTCGAAATACGCCGCCGCATAGTTAGCAAGAATATAGAGACCGAAGATGAAGGAGCTAGTCCAGACGATGACGAGCAAAGCCCGGCTTGAGAAAAGGTAAAGAGCATCGCCGTTACTGGCCAGCTGGTTTGAATCGCCTGCGTTTCCTGTCATGACTGTCATTTGAAGTACTGCCTGTTAGATACGTACAGCTAATCGAATTTGAAATAATGTGAACTCAGGCATTCTACTAGTTCGGCGGAGTAAGTAAATCTTGCTCACTCAGAACGTGAGCGCAAATAAAAGCGATAGACCCCTTTCTCAAACAATCAAACCACAGCTCTATAACGGGGCCTGTTAAAGAAGCGCGGAAATAAAGACCTGATCGCCTACAACTTGGCGAATCACGCCAAGGACGGTGATCACCTTGATCCCTTTTTCTAAAAAATTAGGCACTAATTCAAAGGCTTAGCTTGTGGTGATTGAGTTGACTCAGTATTTGCTCCCTCTAGTTGATTGGCCAGTGTAACTAAGCGGTATGCACCGCCGTCTAGCTAGCAGGCTAGGTATTACTGGAATAGTAGTTTTAACAGGGAGAAAGCGATGCAGACTCGTCGTCAATTATTGCGATGGATGCTGTCTTCAAGTCTGACAGCTTCATCAATAGCTTTAACTGGATGCACGCAGCGACAGCCGGTTCCATTTCAGGCAGGAAAGGCGGTTAGGTCACCTCCTGGTTGCGCAGATCTTCGGGCGAATAATAGCCAGGGAGATTGTTGATGATTGAAAGTTTGCAGGCAGAGCCAGGCCGAACTTTTAATCTGGTAAAGAACAATTTTGTCTTCGCCGAAGACTACGGTTTAGAAGACTGGAAAATGCCTCCTGACGAATACAATGGCAGGCGGCAGATAAGGGATGATTGTGATGGATTCTGTTTGGCTTGCAGAAGTCTATTGAGAAAGGCAAACATTTCAAGCCGCCTGGTGTACTGTCAAATTGAGGAAGGCAGAAAATCTTACGGGCACCTAGTGGTTGAAGCGCAGGGATGGATTCTGGACAATCGGCAGCTCAATGTACTGCCCAATACCAGTATTTATCTGGCGGATTACAACTGGCTCAGAATATCCGGTTACGAGCCCGGTGATGAATGGTATGAGGTTGTGTAATAACTAGCCTCGCCCATTTCTTTTTATGCTGTATTCATCTGCAAAGACTTCTGGGATTGTGGTCTGCCGCTAACGGCGTTGACAATCAAAGATAACTCGGGGAAAGACCACGTTTTTAGTTGATCCTGACGAGGTCGCACCTGCCTTGTGGTTTGTGTTTTTGACCCTGGCGCAATCTCGGTCTCCTGCTGAAACCGGCTGCGCGGCTAACACGCAGTTTCCGTTGCTCGCTCATCAGCAAGAAAGCCTGTTACCTAGAAAACAAAAGGGGCTGATTTATTTTGTAAGAATAAATCAGCCCCTTTATAGAGTCGTATTAACTAGACCGGTTGGCAGGATCAGTAAGGGTAACCCTCAAGCCGTGGTTGGCCAGGTAGCCAATCGGGAACCTGCTCCCAGTTTGTGCGATTTGGCATTTGAATCTGCGGCAGAGTTCTCTCGTTGAGTTCCGTGCCGTCTTCTACTACGTCGTTCAGAAAAAACAGGTAGGCAGTTAGCGAGTACACTTCATCGGGAGTCAGTGTGCCCTCCGCGCCGAGTGGCATGGCACGGTTGATAAAATCCCACACCGTCGTTGCATAGGGTGAGCGAATCGGTAGTACGCGGCCGTAATCCCACGGGTCCGCATTCGGTCCGGCATCGCGCTTGATTAAGCGCGGCGCCATTCCACCATTACCGAGAGTGCCGTGACAACCGGCACAGCCTTTTGAGAGATACAACTCCGACCCCATATCCACCGAACCACTGCCTACCGGTAGTTCTTCGCCTTTAGGGCCGATGGCAATATCCCATAGACGTATTTCGTTGTCAGTAGGCGTTCTGCCAACACCGTAGGTAGGAGATTGCGCCTGTACGGAGACCACGCCCACAACTAGTAACGGTAGGAGTAGCAGAGTTCGAAAAGTATTCAAAGCAGTCCATTGCTTAGCTAATCGCATTGTGAACGCTCCCGTCGCTAGCAACCCGCCAAGGTTGAATGGAATTGTCCTGTCCTTTCACAAAGGTGGCGCGCTCGCCATTTGTGCTCCAGAAATCCAATGCTTGCTGACGCGAAGGTTGTATCTGCCCGATCTCATCGATGCAGCGTGATTGTAGCTCGCACTCAGCGCCATCCCACTCCCACTCGTAGCTAAAGCGCGTATGTGCCATTGGGTGAGCCGTACCGCGAATGTCAGCATCTTTCCAACTGCGACCGCCGTCGGTTGAAATTTCAACGCGGCTTACGCGACCACCGCCAGACCATGCCAAACCGCCGATCTCGTAGAAGCCAGCGCCAGGTAATTGCTGGCTACCGGAGGGATAGGTGATAACCGATTTAGGACCAATCTGATAACCCAGCGCGGCGTTAACCGGATCGCGGGTCAGATGACCGAAGTCGTTGTAGGTCATGTAATACTCATCCACCACCTTGATGCGTCGTAGCCACTTCACGTTAAAGATGCCTTCGAAGCCGGGTGCTAGTAGACGTAACGGGAAGCCTTGCTGAGGCCGCACCGGTTCGCCATTCATGCCGTAGCACAATAGACAATCGTCCATGGCCTTCGCCATAGGAATGCTCGACGCGCCTTTCACTTCTTCAACGCCTTCCGCCACAACCCAGTCCGCATCGGCGTGTACGCCAGCTTCTTTCAATACTGTAGACAGCAGTACGCCCGTCCATTCGGCGTTGCTAGTCATACCATGGGTTTGTTGAATAGACGTGTGCTGGCTGCGCGAGCGATTACCCGCGCATTCGATGAAATGATTGCGTGTCACAGAGGGCATGCGCTTCAAATCCTCCATGCTAAACACTATCGGATTATCCACCATGCCGTGAACCATGAGCCGATGCTCATCCGGATCGATGTCCGGTACAAAGGAGCCGCGCGTAGTGCCCATATAGTGGAGCGAGGAGGGGGTGATCTCACCCACCGAATCCTGCAGCGGTGTAGCAATATGAAAGTCCAGACCAAAGGAATCAGGAGACTCACGCCCACCATGGGGAATACGCACCGAATCCACGAAGCGGGAGCGCGTGCCATAGGCCGTCATTTCATCAGAACCCCGGATAAAAGCCCCTGGCTCAGGCGCTACCGGTGTATTTGCATTATCCTGGCCAATAGCCGGCTTTACCGCTCCTAGGCCAACAGCGCCCGCTACAGCGGCACTACGCTTAAGAAATTCCCGTCGATCAGTCTTTTTTTGACTCATTGTTCTATCCTTATTAATGCCTTCCATAGCAGTTTCAGATGAGGTTGATTGAGTGTCTCTCTAAGCTTGGGGAAAGTAAATGAGAATTGGCCCGAGGGAGTTGTGAATACCTGATCATAGAAATGGGAATAGGTGCTGGGGATGGGGGGATAGGGGGGATAAATAGAAATGAGGGCAGAGTAAATATCCTGTAATCTAGGGCTTCTAGAGGTATTTCGACTAAGCTCTCTCTTCAATCAAAGAGCTGGGCTTTTCAGAGTAACTCTCTTCGGCTACTCCAAGAATCATCATGCAATGAAAAGTTGAGCCAACACCTATTTCGCTTTCCAGCGTAATATCACCTCGCATCATTCTCGCCAATTCACGGCTGATGCTTAACCCTAATCCACTGCCACCATACTTTCTTGTATCGCCATTATCGACTTGCTCGAATGAATCAAAGATGTTTTGGAATCTATCTTTAGGTATGCCTATTCCGGTATCTGTTATTTCCCATTTAATTTTGATCGCACAATCTTCCAAATTTTCTATACTGGCGCGCATTACAATTGATCCAGCTTTCGTAAACTTAATTGCGTTTCCGAGTAAGTTCGTTAGTACCTGTTGAATTCGCATGCTGTCGCCAACTAATTGCTTGGGTAGCTCAGGATCTATGTCGAAGCGCAGATCTATATTTTTACTAACAGCTTCTGCCATAAACATTGAGCGACATTCTCTTAACAAGGTGTCAGTCTGGAAAACATCGGAAGACAAACTAAATTGCCCGACATCGATGTCGGAGTAATCGAGGACTGCATTGACTAAGGAGAGTAAGCGGTTCGCCGAGTCTTCAATTGTGTTAACCCAGGCTTCTGCTTTCTTATCCAGGCCCATGATTCCCAATAGTTGAGTGCCTCCTATTATTCCATTCAGCGGAGTTCTGATTTCATGACTCATATTTGCCATGATCTGGCTCTTGGCCTCATTGGCGGCTGTCGCTTTGGCAGCGGCTACGTGTGCTGTTTTTTCTGCAGCTTTTCTTAGCTCTACTTCCTTTATTAGATGCAGCTGCTGTTCCTTGAGCTGCACAGTACGCTCTTCAACTCGTTGTTCTAGCGAGCGGGTAAATTCGTTGATGCTTGCTGAAAGTGTTTCGATCTCGATAACACGAGACCTTTCTACTGTCATCGCAGCGCCATAGCAGTATTATCAGTAGTGAAAAAACCAGGCATTCAATAGTAATAAGAATAATAAATACCCGGCGTTCTTCTGCCGCAATGAGCCCGTTCTCTTGGCTAGCGCTGATCAGGAGTTCGCCCAATTCTACGACGCGACTTACCACGTCTTCGGAATTGGCATCCCAGATTGGCAGTAGATCTTGAGAAACTCCTGCTTGGCCTTGCTGAACCTGCAGAAGGTTGTTCTGATTATTTTTTACCAAGGCAATAAGTTCGGAAAATGAATTTTGAAAAGGTTGGGCCAGCAGTTCCTTGGAAAGCTCTGTAGTCAAATTAGTAATCTGTTCTCCCTGACGAAGACCTGCGCTAATCATCAAGAATTGGCCGCGGCCAAAGACTAGATCGTTGCTCAGTAACCACGCGTTAACTACTTCTGAAACCAGACGGTAGTCTCTAAGGGAGAGGGCATCGTCTCTTATCTTTGCTTGTGCGGAGTCTAGACGCGCCCAATAGAAGGTCACGGTAGCCACTAGCAGCAGAAACATGATGCAGGTTGTTAGTGACTGAAAACCAATAGCTCGGCTAATTCGCATAGCGTAATTCTTATTTAGTTTGGGTATTGTCAGGCAGAAGGTTTCCGCATCTTGGGATTCCCGCTTGGGCCGCAGTGACAGGGAAAAGAGCTGAGCACCAGACGATAGTAATTTCATTCATTACGGCTACTCGCTAATCGATGAATCGTGCGGGACATAATGAACTGATTACGACATCTTCTAGTGAAGACTGAACCGTTTATTGGGGGCTTGTCTCTGGAGGGAGGGATGGGGCCAAGCTACTGGATATTTACTCTGAGCCCATTGTTAACAATTGTTAATCCTTACTGATTCACAATTTCCGGATTAGGAATGTGCCGTCTCAACATGCTTGCGAACGCTGAGCGTCCAACACGGAATTTGATCAAATCTTCTTTGGCAAAACGGGCTGCTTCTGCGGAGATTGCTTTTGGGTTGCGCGATTTCATGTGTACTTCCGCAACGCGTTCCATATAAACGAACCTCCCTACTGCTTCGGCGACACTATCTCCGCCGGTTAACAAACCGTGATTTCTTAGAATAATCGCTCTGGTTTGACCCATAGCAGCAGCAATTCGACGCCCCGCCTCAACACTTTGAACCTGTACTTCTTCCTCTTCCCAAAGGGCATGGTCTTCGAAAAAAATACAGGATTCCTGAGAGATTGGCTCTATAGGCCTTGCTTCAGCTGAGAAGGGTGTTCCCCAGCCAGTGTGAACGTGAGCAGCGCTGACTAAATCGGGGCGTGCCTCAAGAATAGGTTGATGGATATAGTAGCCGGCAATATTGATGAAACCTTCGCCCTCAACAAGTTCACCATCTGGCCCAACTAGAACGAGATCAGATACCATTGCCGCATGATAAGAAACGCCATAGCGCAACATCCAGAAACAATCCGTTCTTATGGGGTCTCGTGCACTGATGTGGCCATCACCCAAGTCGCCCCATTTTTGCGCTGCAAATAGTCGATAGCCTAGGGCGCAATCACGTTTCCTTCGGGCGCGTATTTGTTCGATGGAAAATTGTGGTTTACCACTGGCTTGTTGGCTTGCTTCTGACACGGTAACTCCTGATTTCAATATTGCTTAGGGGTGTTGGCGATAATTTCAGGGCTCATTTTGGAGGTCATTTCAGGGAAAGTAAAATCTAGAGGACACTCAGGCAAGAGCCTTCTAGGATGCTGCGGGATGAGGGAATTCATTCCCTGCGCGCGAAAAATAATCAAAATGATATTGTTTAGTGTAGTCCCAGGCGGGTTAGATTGTTAGATCAAAGTAATATCACCCCTTTTCTCTGCTTTCTAGTGGTCGGGTATTTCCTGATTTCAGCGCTGTAAAGTTATTAACTTATAGGTGTCCCCTGTACTATTAATCCCTACACAACAGGGGAGGTAGGAAATCATGGGAAAATTAGGGAAAGGTCTTTTGGGCCTTGGAATCCTTCTGTTTGGCACTCTGCTAATTCTGCGAGTAACCGGGCTCGACCCCGAGTACATGGATTACACTACTGAGGAATACACCCAAAGAGGCCGGATGACCTGGCCCGGCCTGTGGTTATCGGGAGAGGTTGTGCGTGACCCCGTGGCTGACTGGGATTGGGTCTATGACGTAAATCATCCAGAACTGGGTAACACCATCATGCTTGAGACTCGTACCTGGTATGGCATACCCCACTCGGTTACGGCTCTACCAACTGCCCGTGGCGACAAACTCTATATAGGTGGCAGTGCAAGAGGTGCCAGACTGGAAAGAGAATTTCCCAATTTCAAAAGCTGGTGGGCAAACGTCGAACGTGACCCACGGGTGCGAATCAAGATCGATGGCAAGATCTATGAGATGACAGCGGCGTTGGTCCACGATCCCGTCGAACTTGCTGAGATAATCGGTAGAGATCCGATTACGACAAATGTAGCTGAAGACGGCACTGAGCAGATCGTTGCGAAATGGTATTACTGGCGTGTTTTCCAGCGAAACATAGCGCAATACTAGTCTAGAAAACAAAGAGGCCAGAGTGCTTTGATTTGTTTGGTAAAACTCTTAATTCATATTCAATAAAAAGCCTGATGTCGATTAAAGTGATCGGGTTTGTTTGGTGGAGGCGGGGGGATTTGAATACCTAGCTTAAACGACTGTTATATATAGGTATTAAATTTAGGAAGTTAGACGATACCATCACGGATACCATCAATTAGTTTTGTCACCTTGCTCTTCTATGAGTCTTCCCAAAAGCTACGAAGGCGATCCTTGGCTAGCCCTCGATCAGTCCTATCTTTACTCAGCAGATAACAACCTAATTCAGCGGGCGAACTCTTAACTTTTTTGCCATCAAGCGACACTGCAACGAGCTGGCCGTTAGCATGCTCTACAAACTCACAATGCTCTCCCTGGCTGTTAATAAGTCTATCTCCAGCAACTACTTCTATATCGTTCAATAACCGCTTAATTTGCACGCTAGGAGCCTCTCAGTGGGATGGTGCTCTGTATTATAACCCTGGGTGTCAAGTACACCTCTATTTAGGTGGCCAAATTAACTATGCCACTACAAACGACACAGCGCTACATTGATGTTAGCGTAGACAAGCTTAGGAATGCTGTGGATCTGGTTGGGATTTAACTTGGTGGAATCTTGATCTATTAGGCCGCGTTACATAGCGTCTTGGGGGAAAGGCAGTAGCAATATAGCAGCGGAAATAGCGGTTTTTCTCGACTCTAGTAGTTAACTTGTCAATGCCCTCGAAAGTACATCTAAAGCTTGACCACCGTAAGATATTTCTAGACCTGGGTTGCAGCTCGCTAACGTATCAAGTTTGCTGGGAAAAATTTAAGTATTATATGATACATTGCCATGTAATCAACTGAACACCGGTATCGAAATGTTCCGAAGCCTTAAGGCCGCCACATTCTTCGCCATACTAATGGCTCCGCTCTCGGCTCAATCGCTTGAGATCGCCTCGCCTATCGCGACCATCAGTTCAGCGTCGACCGATGGCAGTCCCAGCGCAAGCGTCTTTGAGCTAAGCGTTCAATCAGCGGTTGCGCCTACTGGCTTAACCACCACAACCAACTTCACCCTTTCGCTCACTCTGCGCCCACAAACTACCGACCTGTCGAAGAGCGCGTCGGTCTACACAATCATCTCAGCCAACAATCTATTCTTCAAGTTAGAGCCCGATGGTAGTTATGCGTCATGGAACGGCACAGTCGAGACACTAACCCCTTTCGCCACCGAGAAAGAGTTATCTGCGTCCCAATCGTTCACATTACTGAATGGCACGATGGCTGCACCGGGCGACTATCTCTTTTTTGCAGCCTATAGCATCGCTGGCGAAACAAAGCTGCACTTTACCCCCGAGCCTGCGCAGATCTCTGTGAAAGCGTCTACCGAGTTACCCGACAACACGGTCTCGCAGGCAGCAGTTACTTTCGAGAACGAAGTTGAAACCGCCATCGTACAAGCGCGCTGCATCGCGTGCCACGTTGAAGGTGGATTGGCAAGAAACTCTGCTCTGCAGTTTCAGCGTACCAATACAGCCTCGGCACTTAACAATTTTTCCGCTCTGTCATCTTATATAGAAGAGAAAGGCGGGGAGCTATTGTTGTCCAAAATCACTGGAGGGGAAGGTCACGCAGGAGGGAGGCAGCTCGCTGCTGAGAGCGACGGATACCAGGCCATTCAAAAAGTGATCGACGAGATTGGCCAATTAGAGAACGAAGCTTACTACGTGTTCAGCGGCTCTGAAAATTCTGCGACACCGCGCCAAGCCAGCTTTCTTTCCGAAGTGACGTTAGAGCCAAGGCAGGCAACCCTCCGGCGCGCAACACTTTTGATGCAGGGTCGTCTTCCAACCGAAGCTGAACGGAATTCTGTTGTGTCTGACGCAACCCTGCGAATAGGCCTTCGCAACTTAATGAGCGGCGCGGCATTTAGAGAATTCGTAGTGACTAGCGTAAATGACAGGCTGCTAACAAAGGGCACTGACAGCGCTCTTAACGATGCGTATCAGCACTTTCTTAAGCTTCACAATAGAAAAGCTGAAGAATCGCTGAACGATATTGGACCGAATGTGAGCGGGGCCGTCCAAGAATATTTAGAACGAGCAAGTGGTGAGTTGGTCGCTCACGTCATAGAAAATGAACTGCCCTACTCAGAAATATTAACCGCTGAGTACATGATGATGAACTCAATACTGAATACTTGGCTTGAGGGTAGCGCGTCGTTTTCGGAAGAAGAAGGAGCGGACATTTATAAGCCGTCTGTAGTTCAAGGCTACTATTTTAACAACGCGCTCGAAGAAGTTGAGTTTAATGAAAACTCAAACAGCATTTATCGCGCAGTTGGAACGCCATTAAAGAATTTTCCACATGCTGGTCTACTCAGCGATTTTGGTTTCATCTCTCGTTACCCTACCACTGCAACTAATCGAAATCGCGCCAGAGCACGCTGGACGTTTTATCACTTCTTGGGAATTGATATCGAAAAATCTTCGCAGCGCCCAACCGATGAAGCATCGCTGAGCGACCGCAATAACCCAACGATGAACAACCAAAACTGTACGGTTTGTCATGCACTTTTAGATCCAGTCGCAGGCGCCTTTCAGAATTGGGACGAGAACAATTTCTACCGCGGCGCAAGCCACGATGGCAGCGACGCCCTAGATGGCTTTTATAAGTACCCCCAAGATGGAACGCAGTCGCTCTATAGGACAGGTGACCTCTGGTATCACGACATGCGAGAGCCAGGCCTCTTTGATAAAAAAATCACCGAGCGCGATACGACGCTTCGCGCACTTGCAGATCTTATAGTTGCTGAACCGCTATTTCTCACAGCTTCTGCTTCTTTCTGGTGGTCGCCCGTGTTCGGTAAACCACTACTCTATAAGCCGGCCGTAGAAGCGGATAACGGGTATGCAGCCAAGTTAGCTGCTTACCGTGCGCAACTGGAAGCGATAGAGGGCTTCGCAGAGGCGCTTTCTGTACGATTTGATGCCAAAGACATGCTAGTGGAAATGTTCATGTCTGCCTGGTTCAGCGGAGAAACCGTAGCAAGTTATGCCTTCGATAGCGCTCACTACGAATCGAAATTTGGCAGCGAACAACTACTTACTCCGGAGCAGCTTGCTAAGAAGACAAGAGCGCTGACAGGTGTAGCGTGGCGTACAAGCGTGTCGGCGAGCGGCAATGTCAATTCTAAATTTGATGAACTGGGTGTTTTATTCGGAGGAATAGACTCCGAAGCTGTTACCTCGCGGGCAATTGAACTGACACCAACAATGACCACTGTTTTAATGACTGTTGCGACAGAAAGTTCGTGTATAGCTGTAGCCCGACAGTTTGCTAAACCTCGAGACTCTCGCTCTCTTTTCACGCTCGTAGAAGAAACAACAAAGCCTCTACTTTTTGAGTCATCGCTGCTAACTCTACCCTCTGAGGCGCAAGGGGATTGGAAAACAGTTTCGCTTGCTGCGGAGCTCACCACCGGGCCTACGGAAGTCTCGATAACGTTTACTAATCCCTATTGCGATTACGATGGTTCACAATGTCTCGAGCAGCGTATTCTTTACGTTGACTCGCTGACGATTATCTCTCCCTCCGGGATCAAGCAATTGTTTCGTGGAGATGACCCAAGACTAATGACGTCTTACTCTAACGGACCCCCAGACTGCTATCAACAACACCAAGGGAGGTTGTGTTATTCCGGCACGTTGAGCTTAGATCTAAATGTCACAGAGCCAGGGCGCTATATCATTGAGTCCAAGATGTCCTCTCAACTTGCGCCTAAGCGCGAGGGCTATCTGGAAATCCTTCTCAGTGTTGCCAGCACCGAAAACATACTCACAGCAAATACGGCAAATACTACTATTATTCGTGAACAAATCAGCGCTCTTTTCTACAACTTACACGGAAACATCAGGGCGCCTGATTCTGATGAAGTAGCACAAGTTTACGAAATTTTTGCACTCGCATTATTGGCTAAACAGCAATCTGATGGATCAGACTGGGAATTTGAAAACTGCAGTACTTGGCGCGACGGCTATTTTATTCAAGACGTATTAAGTCCTGAGGTAATAGCGACGTTCAGAACGGTTGAGCCAGGCAACGATTGGTATCAAGACGATTGGCAAATCTTAGGCCCGCTTCTGCAAGAATTAACTCAAGATTCACTAAGCACGAAGTACGCCTGGACTGCTGTCATGATGTACATGCTAAGCCATTATGATTATCTTCATGAGTAAACTGGACGCACGAATTAGGAACGATTAATGAAAACAAGACGTGATTTCTTAAAATTTGCTTCTTTGTCGCCGATGTTCGCAGGCTTCCCTATGTTATTGGAAGCCGCGACGCCGTTTACTGGAAAATTTGTCGTGACTGTTCAGGCTACGGGCGCATGGGACGTAACGTGTTTTTGCGATCCTAAGGAAAATCAGCGCGGTGAATTAGCCATTACCAACTGGTCCACAAACGATGAAACGCAATCTACGGGCAATATCAAATACGCGCCTTTCGCCAATAATGAAAAATTCTTTAAGAAGCATGCTGACAAGATGCTGGTTATTAATGGCGTAGATAGTCTGACAAATGCTCATTCTATCGGCGAAACAGTGAATTGGAGTGGCAGAACAGCGCTTGGTTTTCCAACGCTTACCGCGCTCTACTCTTCGGTGTATGCGCCAAGTTTACCGATGTCGTATGTCGCATTCGGCGGCTTTAACCGAACAGAAAATCTAGTGCGAGCGACACAGCTTGGTTGGTCAGTCGACAGCATTAGCGGTCTTCTTAAGCCCAACTACGATAATAATCGGCCTATGATGAATATGCAGCTTTGGTCTCACATTAAGTCTTTACACGCTAACGATGCCCAATCAGTGATAGACAACTCACCGATTACCGCCGGCAACAGAAGCGCACGTGAGGCATATCTCTCCTCACTGAAAACCATGGAGCCTTTGGCGGATTTCGCCGATTCATTACCTAGCGACAATGAATGGGAGCCCAGGGGTGAAAATGGAAACCTGCGACAGCAGGCACAGTTTGCAGTCGCGGCGTTTAAAGCGGCTGTGAGCGTTTCTGCCGACCTCTCTCAAGACGGATTTGACACACATGAAGATAATGACCTGGGGCAAAGAACAAATCTCAATGAGCTGACCGATGGAATAGACTACTTGTGGGACGCAGCCGAAGAAGCCGGTATTGCTGATCGTCTTATCGTGATCGTTGGCAGTGATTTCTCAAGAACGCCCTACTACAACTCAGCACAAGGCAAAGATCACTGGTCCGTCGGAAGCTACATCATTATGGAGAAAGGCAAGAGCTATACGAATCGGTACATCGATGGTTCTGACGAGGGGCAAAACGCAATTAAAATAGACTCAGTAACTTTGAAACCCTCTGGCTTCGGTACTAAGATTCTTACGAGTCATGTGCACGATGCCTTGCGCGATTACTTGGGCCTCGCTGATTCAGGCGTCACAGATATTTTCCCTTTTAACAATCAAGAGCGGTTTAAGTTTTTCTCTTAATAGGGAGCTTGAGTCCGTATCAATGTGAGCCAACACATATTAATTAAAGGCGCTGACAAACTAACCCCCAACCTGCAAGGAATTGCCGCATAACCCTCCCAAAAATGTACAAGCGCCACAGATTCCCACCCGAAATTATCCAATATACCGTTTGGCTCTACCACCGATTCAACCTGAGCCACCGCGACGTCGAAGACTTGCTGGCTGAGCGGGGCATCACTGTCAGCTATGAAGCCATTCGTCTGTGGTGCAACAATATAAACGGGGACAGGGTAAAAGCAGTAGTTTTGGGGATGATCGCAGCTTTCGACCCGCACTGGGCCAACGGACCATCAAAATCCATAGTCCGTTATGCCAAATCGTAAGCGCATGAAAATGCCGGAAAATGGTGGGCTCAAGAGGACTCGAACCTCGGACAAACGGATTATGAGTCCCTCTCTGACCGTTTCCCGTTGTAGAAGACGTTGCGTTCTTTGGCTAGGCAAGGATAATGATTTAGACTTATAAAAAAGATTCTTCCGTTCCATTTACACTAAATCAAACAAAACGAGATAAGTCTCATATAATCTATCTCAAGAGCCGCTCGTATCGAGACAAAGTGCTTTCATAAAGGGAGAAGGTATGTACCTCCATCAATTAGAACGTCTAGGTCGTGCGCGCCTATTGCCTTTCTTCAGCCTGTGCATCAGTGGCCTTTTTGCATCAAATATTATGGCGCAGCAGGCAACCTTTAGCGACAATGTGCTAAATATCCCGAAAGCTACGGTCGGCCAAAAGGCTTATTTACTTGATCTGGGTTTGAGTGTAAATGGTGCCAATTACGATTTTGGGCTACTCGCTGCATCAGAAATACCGTTTAACGGCACCGAAGGGGCTAGCGTGTTCGACGGGCAGATTTTACGCGTTCTTAGCCTCGCTGTAGGTGGCGTAGACTACACACTCGATCTAAAGCTAATTAGCTCTGATCCGATAATTTTCCGACTCGCAACATACAGCATAGTGCAGTCTAGCGTTCAATCAAAACTAGAGCAGGCAACGGCTCTCTACAAAGAGTCGATAGACCCGCAGACGGTGCAAATGCGCTGCGTAGTATGTCACATACAAGGTGGGCTTGCTGGCGGCTCCGACTTGCTTTTTACTCGATCTAGTTCAACGTCTATAACAACGAATTTTGGGATTTTTTCTCAATTTTTGGATAGTCGAGATACGCGCCGAACAAAGTTGCTTAATAAAGTACGAGGCATTGACCATGATGGTGGAGTTCAGCTTACTGAGGGTAGCGTAGGCTACACCCAGTTTAAAGAATTTCTAAAGTTATTACTCGAATATCAAACCGGAGTTTAATCTGTGCATCGTAATCTACGAATTAGCTTGTTGCTTTCTGCGCTCGCGGTGATGACGGCCTGCCAGTTCGTGCCAGCTTACCAGCGCGGCGATCTCGCTCGCCCAGAAATGGCATTTGATGCCGACCCGCTGGGATCGAAACTTAATCAACACATCTATTTTAGTAAAGAGGCCTCTACAGGTGGTAACGGCGTTGCCGCCGGTGGCTGTGGGTGCAATTAGGCGGGATGAAATCAAAAACGCTTATGGCGCTTTCCGCATCGGCAGTTGCACTGCCGGGTGTTTTGGTTTCAACTTCGGCAGTCTCTGATACGCCGCCAACTGCGAAAATTATTTCGTATCGGGCGTCGTCTTATAAAGAAGACGCCCTCGCATCTGAGGCGTTGCTTGCAGGCAGTCCCGAGCGATACGACATTGAGATTCATCAACTTCGCTACTCATCTCCTATTGGGGAAAAGTATAGTATTTCTCTAGATTCATCCTACGAAAGCATGAGTGGCGCATCGCCTTGGTACACTGTGAAAAGCGCGAACGGTGACACCAAAGTTGCGATGAGCGGTGCATCGATTTATGAAAAACGTCGTGATGTTACGGCATCTGTGAAGCGCTATTATGATCGAGGTAATTTCGGCGCAAGCTTCACGATTTCCGACGAGAACGATTATCGCTCCAATAGCGCGTCGGTCGATGGAAGTTTTACATTAGCGAATGACTCGACAACACTAAGCGCAGGCATCGCTCATTCCGATGACGATATTAATCCAACCGATGCCGCTTTTTTCAATCGGATACTGAGCGCAAATAAATCGACAACGTCTGCGTTCGTCTCGGTTACCCAGATCCTCAATCAGTTTTCCATTATTCAAACTGGCGTAAGTAGCACGCGGGCAGGAGGTTATCTAACCGCCCCCTATAAGCTCTCTGATCATCGGCCCGAAGAGCGCAATCAATTTACGTGGACAACGTCGTGGAGGCGTTATTTCCGTGAGCAGCGATCGGCGTTTCACGCGAATTACCGTTTCTACGACGACGACTTCGGTGTTCGTTCTCATACGATCGACTTCGCGCTACACAAATCATTTTCACGATTGATCACTCTTGTCCCCAATGTGCGCTACTACCAGCAACAAGCTGCCCACTTTTTCACGCCGGCTACAGATTTCGCGCGAACGATGGAGTTCAACTCCAGTGATTACCGGCTCAGCAAATACGATGCACTTAGCGCGGGACTAAAATTCAATATACAGCTAGGTGATTACACTCTAGTTCTGAGCGGCGAGCGTTACCGTACCTCGGGGTCGTCGAATCCGGCGGTGATCGACTTCACTCGCCTCTCCGCAGGCATCGACTATACATTTTGACTTTGCCGCTAGATTTCTATGAACTTGATTTCCAGGCCATGGGCACTGCTTGCTCGATCAGTATTTATGCTGAGTCATCTGATGGCGCACGCGAAAAGTGCGAGCCGGTGTTCACAGACGTGGCTCGGCTAGAGGCGAAGTATTCGCGCTATCTTAGCGATAGCTTCTTATCCCTGATTAACCTGGCGGCTAAACAAGGTCGTTCGATCGAGGTCGACGATGAGACCGCTTCGTTGTTGGACTACGCGCAGACGTGTCATGCTGAGAGCAAGGGAATGTTCGACATTACGTCGGGGCTCCTTAGGCGGGCATGGAACTTTCAGCCGGAGGGACAGACTGCAGTCCCAGATGCAGCCTCGCTAGAAACTTTACTCGAGCGAGTGGGTTGGCAAAAGCTCGACTGGCATGCACCAAAGCTCGCGTTCACCATACCTGGCATGGAGCTGGACTTCGGGGGCATCGTAAAAGAATACGCGGCTGACAGGGCAGCGACTTTGCTTAGAGAACAGGGAGTTGCACACGCGTTGGTAAACCTCGGCGGAGACATCTGCGTAACAGGTCCGCAAGCCGATGACCGACCTTGGCGCGTCGCCATTAGCGACCCCTCGTCTCCCACGCAAGAACTACGAATAGTAGAGGTCTCCCAAGGGGCGCTTGCCTCAAGTGGAAGCTACGCCAGATGCATCGAAATCGAAGGAATTCGCTACGGTCATTTGCTTAACCCGCGAACGGGATTTCCGTTGACGGGAACGCTCGCAGCGACCGTGGTGGCGGATCAATGCATCGTCGCCGGCAGCCTTGCGACGATCGCGCTGCTTAACGAGGCTGGAGCCGCACGGTTCTTAAAGGATGCCGGCTTACCATTCCTTCTCGTCAGCAGCGATGGTGATATCGACGATCGTCTATAAGCTAAATAGCTGGTATTGACAAGTTAACTACTAGAATCGAGTAAAGCCGCTATTTCCAACTGCTATATCGCCGCTACCTTTTCCCAAGACGCAAAGGCACGTGTTCTAAGATATCGATAGTTTTC